>Ga0099825_1005489_pt1 | contig 16238 bp, 7 predicted proteins | sample SiratroredBW_FD_76838 | JGI IMG/M metagenome (GOLD analysis project Ga0099825, IMG submission 76838) | Root nodule microbial communities of legume samples collected from California, USA - Siratro red BW | ecosystem: Host-associated > Plants > Roots > Nodule | place: USA: California | collected...
AAAAAAAAAAAAAATAAAAAAAAATATATATATATATATATATATATATATATATATATATATATATATATATATATATATATATATTAATTATAGTGATGAAGATGTTTCCTTCAAATAATACTTTAGAATATTTTTTTATTTATTCTCCTAACAATAACATTAACATTTGTCTTTTCCTGGATTAATATGTATTTTTAATACACTAACATGTGAAAATTAAAATTATAATTATATAAAACATTATAAATTGCAAAGTCAAACTGTGAAAAAGTCATGGTTTTTAGCTAGTTACACTATAAAGTTAAATTTTACAACGAATCTAAAATAAATATATAATAACGTCGTGGATAATGTATTTGAGTAGAGATTTAATTTCTATCCACTATAATTAAAAAACTTTGAATAATTTTTAGAATTTGAATTCACATTCAAATTTTTATTTAAAATTTAAAATATGAAAACCTTATAAAATGGTAAGTTAAAAATATTCAATACAACACTTAGCATCATTTGAACAAATAAGTTCACTTAAACAAAAATTCAACAACAAAAAGTATTAATTTTTTCTCAAAAATTTTAACTTATACAAGACTTTTAGCTTTGAGTAAGAATTTATATATTATAAATTATGCAAGAAATCATTGAGCCGATCAAAATTTGTCTTGTTTAAGAGTAATATCTCACTTTAGAAAAAAAAAAATTATTACCGAAAGAAAAAAAATTCCTTTATCATCTTAAACAAGTTTAAAAATAACATTTAACACTATAATAATTTTTAAAAAATCTATAACACTCATCTAATTCATAATAACTATCCCAAATTCAAAAACCAGTCAACCTAGCCTAACCATAATCATAACTAAAGTAACAAGAACAAAATTAACTTATACAAGTTCATGGTATTTATAAAATTTCAAATTAATTTAACTAACACATCAATAATAACTTGTTTATAATATCCAAGTACACTTTAAAAAATAATCAATCAACAACAATTTTAATAAAATTAAATATTAATCCTTCCAAATTAAATCTAACAATTTTATATTTTCTCAATCTTAATTTCAAATCATCTAAACACATTTTATTTCCAACTCTAACATCTCAACACCATCAATATAAACTTTAACTATAAAATCTAAAAATAAATTAAATCAGAACATTCCACTAATTTCAACATCAATTAGATAAATCATTATTTTTTCAAAAGAAATTTTAACTTCACTGAAATTACAAACAAACTTTTAGTAGAGATTAAAACATAAAATTACTCACAAATACCAAATAAATAGTTGAAATTAAACTAAGTACAACTTACTTGACACTTCTTACCAATATAATAAATACTACAGGTTTTAAAAAATAAATTAATATAAACACATTCTGTACTTGCGTGTCAGACAGACTGAAACTAAAAACTATTTAGAAATAAATATATATTTATTATAATTACAATAAAACCGATAAATTCCTCTGAATGGGTGAGAAAATTGAAAACGTAAGGGCAAAACGATAATTTCACACAACATAAAAAGGGAAAACGACGCGTGTTTTACCCTTCAAAAACCCCAGATGCCCACTCAGTACGAACAAACCAAGCATTCCATAGTTGAGCTAGGGCACGCTTCTCTCTCTGCGGCCTCTTCTCTTCCTCGCCGCCGCCACACAAAAGGTTAATTTCTTCGCCAATTCCGATCTCCGATTCCTCAATTTTCATAATTCAACTCTCGATAGGTCGTTTTCCTATTTATATGTATTTTAATTTTATGTACTTTATTTAATGTTTCATTCCGTTATGGTTTTTTGCGCTGTCCGTAATCGTCGTGTCACTGTTGTTATTATTTTATGGTTGGATTGATCGATTTTATGGACCTATACTGCTGTTAATGGGATATGATATGCTCTGATTTGTGATGCTTTAGAGGCATGCACGTGCGTGTGTATATATATATATATGTGTGTGTGTGTTGGTGTTAAAATGTCTTATTGCGAATCTGCGATTGTGGTTCATTCTTTTTTTTAATCAGCGTCTTTGTTGTGGTTTTATGGTATGAATTCTTTATTTGCAAGTTGGCACGAAGCATGGAGCCGAGTGAAAAAAAAAAGTTATTAATATTTTAATTATAATATTGTTATTATTTTATTATGAGTTAAATATGTCTGCACCTCACATCCTGTGTTTTTTATTTCTTTCTGCTGCAACTCATGGGAAAGTAGCAATTGACTTGGCGGCTTTTGGAATTGTACTGGATATGGAAATTCTTTCAGAAGCCTGTTTGAATGTTAATATGATATGATTCGGGAAAAACCTTTAGACTGATTTGTGTGTCAAATAAAATAAATTGAATTTTGAGTCTACATGTTGCTTTATTCATTAGAGAATTAAATGGAATTTTGAGTCTGCTTGTGTTGCTTTATTCATTAGAGGATTGTGTTTAGGGTCTGAGTTGTCGGAAGAATGAAGGTGACATGATAAATGGGATGGTTTGATGTCTTGGTGTTTTTTTTTTTTTTTTTGTTGAATAATTCCTATTTGGTTTGCTTGTATTTCTTGCTTGGTACTGGTATATCCATCTTTAGGCTATTGGCCAAGCACTTGTATCTATGTTTTGTTTTTTTTTTTTTTATCTATATAGAAATGAATATGACTTATTTGTTGTGCTTTTTATTTCTTTCAAGGTTTTTGAGTTTATTATTGTTTGAAGATGGCTGAAGGTCATGAGACTGATAAGAACATTGAGGTGTGGAAAATCAAGAAATTGATCAAAGCTCTTGAGGCTGCCAGAGGAAATGGAACAAGTATGATTTCCCTTATCATGCCCCCACGAGATCAAATATCTCGTGTCACTAAGATGCTTGGTGATGAGTTTGGAACTGCTTCAAACATCAAAAGCAGGGTTAACCGACAGTCAGTGCTAGGTGCAATCACTTCTGCTCAACAGAGGCTTAAGCTCTATAACAAGGTTCCTCCAAATGGGCTCGTTCTGTATACTGGCACAATTGTGACTGAAGATGGGAAGGAAAAGAAGGTCACTATTGATTTTGAGCCTTTCAGACCTATTAATGCATCCCTTTATCTCTGTGACAATAAGTTTCACACTGAAGCTTTGAATGAGCTCCTGGAGTCAGATGACAAGTTTGGATTTATTGTCATGGATGGTAATGGTACTTTGTTTGGGACATTGAGTGGTAATACCAGAGAGGTGCTTCATAAATTCAGTGTGGATCTCCCAAAGAAGCATGGAAGAGGAGGGCAATCAGCTCTGCGTTTTGCCCGTCTTCGCATGGAGAAGCGTCATAACTATGTCAGGAAGACGGCAGAGCTTGCTACCCAGTTCTATATCAATCCTACCACCAGTCAACCCAATGTTTCTGGATTAATATTGGCTGGTTCTGCTGATTTCAAAACTGAGCTTAGTCAGTCAGACATGTTTGATCCTCGACTTCAGGCAAAAATACTTAATGTTGTTGATGTTTCATATGGAGGAGAAAATGGTTTTAACCAGGCTATTGAATTGTCTGCTGAAATTCTTTCCAATGTAAAATTTATCCAGGAGAAACGATTGATTGGCAAATACTTTGAGGAAATAAGCCAGGATACAGGAAAGTATGTTTTTGGGGTTGATGATACCCTGAAAGCGTTGGAGATGGGTGCTGTTGAGACTCTTATTGTCTGGGAAAATCTGGATATGAACAGGTATTCCTTGAAAAATAGTGCTACTGGAGAGATTGTCATTAAGCACTATAACAAGGAACAGGAGGCCAACCAAAGCAATTTTAGGGATCCTGAGAGCTCAGCTGATTTTGAGGTTCAGGAGAAGTTGTCTCTTCTGGAGTGGTTTGCAAATGAATACAAACGGTTTGGTTGCACTCTTGAGTTTGTCACCAATAAATCTCAAGAAGGTTCACAGTTTTGCAGAGGTTTTGGAGGGATAGGTGGGATCTTGCGTTACCAGCTTGATATGCGAACATTTGATGATTTCTCTGATGATGGAGGCGTGTATGACTCTGAATAGCAATCAATGAAATACTTCCTACTGCTGGTGCAGGAAAGGGGAGCCAAAATACCTGCACCAGTATTGGAGGTGGTTGCACTCGCTGCTCCTCCTCCATATCTGTCTGTGGTGTTGCTTGGAATGTTTGATTGTGAATCAAGGTTTAATTTTATTACCCTTTTACTGCGGCATTTTTGGAACAGGTTTTAGATTACGTCTATTAGTTTGTTGATAATGAAGCAAGTTTCTCTAATTCTTGTTTTAATATTGTTTTTTCAGATGCTTTGCCTCCAAAGTGCTTCTTTCTGATACGAGTTACTTTCTTGTTCTCCTATCCTGCACACTCTGGCGCCACAAATATCTGCAAAGCTTCTGGCAACACCTGGTAAAAATTCAGCATATCCTCTTACATGCAGTTTATTGCTATTATTTTTACTTCATTTGCTCGTAAGAATTTCTCTAAACATTGCTGGCTTTTTGTCTTTTAGCTCCCCAGCTCCCCACTGCATGCGCCCAGAAAAGCAAGAACAAAAATATGTTCCTCACAGATACACTGTCTGGAATCAACAAAGGTCAGTACTGTCAATGAACATGCACAGTCAAGAATCTTTTATTCCTTTGGACATTAATTTTAAACTGCTGGAAAATAGAATGTAGTTGTTGAGCTGTTTCACCTGCTTTCAGAGCTCTCACACTGGTTGGGATCTTTTTTTATATTCTATGCTAATGCACTTTTCTTAACCATAGATCCAATGTCTGAAGAACTTGTTCTTCTGGTTTGAGAATTGACTGACTGTTTCTTCTTTGTTGGACATAATTGATGCCAATATCGTCGAATCTTACAGACTTGATGTCAATGATACATATTCGAGTTGGATTATTGAATGAAGGATTTTTTTATTTAAATGCTGGATTAATTTTGGGTTGCCTTTTGAATTTGGAAACGTATGTTGTGACTCTAGTTACTTTTGTCTGACTCTGCAAATTTATATCTAGACTTACATTGCAATTATTGACTATAGTTTTCCGAATTCTGGTGTATTCTTTTTATGACACAAGATTTCAAACAAATTGAAAGTTTCTTTGCATTGTAGTTTTTGTTGAGCTCGTAGCTGTCCAAAGTTTTTATTTAGAAGCTCACTTTTTAAGTTATTCTGCCTTAAGGTGCATTTTTACTTTCACCTGTTTCAATCGAACATGATGGCAAATACAGTTCTTTGTGTTTGTTATTAATGATAAGGGGGCTAGGGGATTTTTTTTAGTCTTTTCATTTAAAATTTTCTACTAACATTTTTTCTGCTGATATTGATTTCTACTCGTCCTGATGATGTTGAGTGTTAATAATGATTAGCTAATAATGTCTTATGATAAATCTGTAGCAAGCTTGACTATTCTTCTCATCCATATTCCTTTTCCATTTCACATCAGGGCATTTTCGCATTGTTGGCAATCTGTCATGTGTTATGACTGGGGTCTGCTACTTAATGCTCTGAGAGGCACTACCCCAGTCATTTGGATAATAGTCTTTGATACGTGTTTTTTTTGTTCTCATATTTTCCTTCTACTAGCTGTGTCTTTGCATAGGGCTGCCTATCTGCCATCACTACCTGCTGTGAGGGTTTATTTGGTTCATTGTTCTGAGTTGAATAATGGTTTTGTAGGTAAACGCAGATGCTTCGCTGTACGCTGTGTTTTGAAGGATGCCCAGCATATACGGCAATCCGAGGGCTCGAGTCTATGACCATACCTTTCATGCGTTATAATCTATCTTTCAAAACTTTACCCTGTTGAACTGATGTTAGTTTCGTTTTCGTGGTACTTTGGCACATGTGATTATAATATGACTGGTATTTACTTATGTTACTTATGGTATGGTGATGTGTTTTTATGACAATTTTAGTTTGTTATTAATATACAATGATATAAGCACCGATGCCAATGATGCCGCGTGTTTTATAAATTACTGGGTTTTGGGTTGGGTACTTTATGGGCATGTTTGATTGTGCTTTTATAAAGACTATATATATGGTCGGATAAGTAGTGTCTGGTGAAGTCTAAGTATTAGATTTACATTATTTTCTAGAGGTAAAATATATTTTGAATCTGTGTCTGCAATGTAGGTGTAGGATCAAATGTTGCATGCCTGTGTTTACTGAGTGGAAGCGTAGCACGAGCATTGTATCTGTAGCGAATCTATTTCAACTTTGAATTTAGAACTGCCCTTTCTTTTTTAATTTATTTTTTATAACCAATACATTAGGTTTAAGATTAAATTTAATAAACCAAGGGTACCATCAGATTAGGCATTCCAAATATTTATTCGGTCGGATAATTTTTATTTAACAAGAGCAGTTTATATAAGTTGATTGTTATTAAAAACTAATAAGCAGTTTAAGGTATTATGGTTTTGGATTGATATATTAAGTTTTGATCACTAGTTGTACTAACTATTACATACCAATTTAGGGAGTTTCGATTTGTTGCCACCAAGTTATGGTCTACGCTTTTCTTGGCCCAAGCATGTTTTAAAATCTTCATGTAGATGTTGTTCCCTCAAGTTTCGTAGGCTAAATTAATCTGGAATTACTACATTATTTGTTTTAAATAATTACTTGTATTCTACAAATATTCACGCATTTTCGTAAATAATAATTATGCGTTATTAATTGTTCGATTTAGTTAATACGACTTGTATAGCCATAAACTTAATCTAGGATTTCTCCTCTATTCAATCTGTTACTGAAAGTTCAATAATGGACTCCATTCCATTGCCCTTATAAGAAAAAAGTAATAATTTTGAGTTGGCTATTTTTTCGCCACAGAAAAATTGATGAAGAGGGGGAAATGATCCTTTTCCAAGCTTTAAACACGGTACAATCTTTTGGGAGAGCCTACATCACCACCGAAACTATAGACAATGTTCCTTTTTTATATATCATAGGATACACTTTAAGCGTAAATGCTGTACGGTGTTGCTGCAACATTGTCATTGCGGATCCAATAAAATGATCAGAAAATAGATAAAAAAACAATAATTGTTGTTCACTTGAAATAAACAAGCACTTTTATCCAAGTTTCTAGTCATATTTGTTCATACTAAATAATACTTTTTCAGGAAAATGGTACGTACAGTCAATTATTCAGGAAATAAAAACGAGAAAATTAATTAAAAATATTTGTATATAAAATCACAACAATTAATTTTTAAAAAATATTTGATTGAAAGCATTTTGTTTGTAGTGAACATCTTAACTAGTACCTTTAAGGTACTCATTATTAAAACCTGACATATATTAAACCTCTTGAAATAAAGATGCAAGCAAAGAATTTACAAATATGATTCAATAAATAATTAACATAGATGGTTGAAGAATAACAAGTATTATTTTTTTTGGGTAGGGAACGAGACCTTAGAGAAGTCCTTTTTTTAAAGTAATTGAACTACTATAATAGAAGCATACTCAATTAGAAGTGGAACAAAATTGTACTTATCTCAAATAATAAATATTGGTTTTCTTCTCTTTGGAGAGGGCCACCAAACTCAGCACAAATCGATATTTTATTAGTAACATCATGGAACTGTAGGACCACAATTATACCATTTCTAAGCATTGATTCCATGTATTGATCTCCACTTTTAAAACGAGTCAGTGAAATAATGTTATGATATTTGAATTTTATGTTATACAAACTTAACCAAATTGAATACTTCGATGTTACGATGGTTGACCCGTTTGTGTGCAAGTACAGCAAGGCATGTTTGCAATCAAAATCAAACAAAATTCAATATCATTGTTAAGTTGACATCTCAACTGTTCATCATGCCCCTCCCACAAATAATTAAGTGAACATAATCGACAAAAGTTTCATTCAACATGCATAACATGATTAAGATATTTGGTCAAATTTACATGAAATATATTTGTATGTGCTATATATTTGGTCCAACTTATAGAGCTTTTATTGCAATCAATAAGAAAAAAAAAGTATATTGAAGGTGCCTTGAAATTTCTTGGGACAATAATGTATTATTAATCAAACATAAATATCCAATTTTTTTAGCTCTTAATAGATGAGGATGAAAGAGGGCATGGATATTAATCAGTTCTAAGCATTCAACCAACACGAAAAAATAAAAATAAAAAAATAAACTATTGACATCAAACCGACAATATCATGTGCAAATTCGATGATCTATTGGATTGAAAATCACTTTTGATACTCACATGTCCATCCCTTCTGTCTCATGTAAAATTGTGATGGGGATGTTTGAGGCCATCCATTCAGAATAATATATAATAAGAAGATGCCTTAACCTTTTCTTTCTCCCATTTCTTTTGTTCCTTTTTATTTGTCCCATTCAGTGACAATTTGTGATGTTTAATTTCCCATTTTTTAGGTGCTTCCATCAACTTTGAATTACCCTTTTTCCACTAAATTAAGCTAATAACATATAATGAAACGCGTATGAGATGGGATACATACCAATATAATACCTAAGTCGTTTTGAGAATTTAGGGCATCATCAAATATGAAAATTTATGCTTTGAAAGTGATGCTTTTATGTAACATTTGGAAAGTTTGAATTTGGGGTAACATTATAGTTAGATAATATGTAAGAGAATCCCACCCAACTCTCAAACCATGGGATGCTTGGATAAGCTATTCAATTTTCACTATTCATTATGAAACTTAGATTTTTTTTTTCTTCAAATCCAAACTATATTTCTGTAATTTGAAAAAAGATTTGTTTTAATTTTTATATTCAAATGTGTTTGTTATACTCAAACGATCTCAAAATGTATATTCTTTAGAAGAAAAACACACATATGATGGACTTTTTAATGACACTATAAAATCTAAATGAGTTGCTGTTAAAGGTTTATAATTGCTAATTAAGCAAGTAATCTCTAACATTATTTAAACCAAAAGATCAATTTTTCATTTAGGAAAACAAGATCAAATCTACACAAATTTAAACTTTCAGCATCTCTCTCTCTCATGTAAATAGTCTTGTCACAAAATATTTTTCACAAAATAAGTTTTGAAATAATTTTCCTAAAGAAAGAGGAAGTACAACAAGAATAAAGTGAGTGTGGAGGCCCAAAGATTGGGCAAGGAAAATGACATTTATAGCTTCACCTTCAAGAAGCAATTCAGGTGCCATAAGCGTTAATCCCAAGCTATATAAATACACATAAATTTGAGAATTTGAGAATGGTCCATCATTGATTATTCTGGGGTCTTCCGTGGTTGTAAAATTACATAACTAACTATATTAAGCTAATATTTTTGGAAATATAATTTGGTTATAATCTTAAACTTAAAGTTAAGGCATGAACTATGTACAGTGGTTAGTGGTTGGATTTGGCCCTACCCACTTTGAGTATCTGTGTATTTATTGATGGCATGTGTTAGTGGATAAAATTTCCTTTTAGGTACCGAAAAAAATGGCTTTTGTCTTCTGCCTTTAACCCACCTAATAACGACATGGCTGTGCAAATGGTTTATGATTTTTTTTTGTGCATTTAATTCTTTGTTTATCACTACACATGCATCTATTAGAGACAATAACATTCATAATTCAGAATCAATAGCATAAAATATACAGTTTAGGTCATGATAAACTAATAAAAACAAATAAAAAAAGTTATTAACAATTTTGGGGCATAATGAAGTAGTTTTCTTATATGATTTTTTTTACCACAATAAAAATGAAGTATTTACTTAGTTGGGTCATGATTAATATATGTTGAAAAGTTAAATTGAGTACTCAAAGAAGTTTTTCTATTGTGTGTAAGGATATGAATTTTGATAGTTTTTAATTTAGTATATTTAGTTATAGGGTTCTATATAATGTACCTACACTAAAAATTGAACATTGAACATATAATTTAATACTATTTGTTTCATTTTTTTATTATTAAGACATTTGTCCCTATCTTTCCAAATAATGAGGGTCTGAATGTGGTTAATTTCTGTATGAGACCCTGCATGGAAGCAAATCAATTATGGATCAACCACAGGCCTAAACCTAAAGGTAGGGCTAAATTAACCCAAATCTTCTACCATGAACATTATAATTTAACAAGTATAGGTAGGAATTTAGGAACAAATTGCTGGTTTCAAAGGGTCAACTGTAACAGTTGAAGCCTCATCCAATTCTGTATTATCTTTGTCAGTCACTCTGCATATAATAATGGACCACCAAGTGATTAATTTTTCTTATTCATATATCCTTTTCACTTCAAAATTCTGCTTAAACATTGTTTTTTCATGATGGAACTTGTATATCTGCGAAGTTTTTTTAAAATAGTTAATGATTGAGCAAATTAAAATGGGTAGAGAAGTTTAAGTTAATAACTTGCATCAGATATCTTATACTGTTTTCTTTTTAATTTTTTTTAGCTTTATATAAAAAAAAAGGAATTTTCATTCTCACACTAAAGTATGACATTTATAAATTAGGCCTCGAACTTGTCAGACTTTATCAGTCGGTTTAATTAAAGTTTCAGTTCTTTAACTTGAAACAATTTTTTTTTCTTAGTCTCTACATAGAAGATAAATTATCTATATCTAAAGTGATAGATTAAATCTATAATTCTTTATACAAGTGATTTGGTGTTTGACTTTTTTAACAAAATGTTAGGGTTTTAAGTCACGATTATTAATTATTATCTTTTCTGCATGACGAGTCTAGTTTGAGGGAGATATAGTTAAATGTTAAATAGAAACTTCTAAGTAGTCTATAATTACACAAAATAAAGTCATTAGATGTAGGATTATAAAATTTTCTAGTTTTAACTATTTGTTTATTTGTTTATTGTAACAAACACGACATATATAACATATTTGTACAATGAAAAAATTAAATAAAAAAAATTCACACTTAATGTTAATAAAAAAATTTATATTTAATTCAATCTCAAAATCGACTTATAAGACGAGATTTGTACTCCATATAATTTGATTATATCCCTAGTTGATATGAGATCTTTAATATTTACACTCTGTTTGCATCTATGTAAGTACTACTTAGCGAAAATATTTATGAGAGATCCTTGCATTTGGATCAATAATTGTGTGAGGAAGAAAGTGGATTGCTAATGTGAAATGAAATAAGGATAAAATCAATCATATCTTATTGCAAAGACACAAATAGCCTTGTTTTTAAATTGTGCACGACAACATTGCTTTTATTGTGTATGGCAACATCTCTTTCACTGTGCATGACAACATGGTAAATATTCACAGACATGCAGAGATTCCTAAAGTTGAGTATTACAAAGATTCTTGACCATGGTAGTTGAGATAATTAGTCTTTAAAAATTCTATTAAATTAGTGTGAGTGATTGTGTGTTGATTTCATACTTTCTTCTTCATTATTACATGTTTTGGTCTATGAGTTCTTGTTGTGTGTGAAGTGTAGGGTGGTGTTTGAAGTTTGTTGTGTTACATTAAAAAAGGTGGTTCCGGTGGAGTAAATGAGGTTGCTAGAGTTAATATCGTGGTGTTGTGTTGACAATCATAGCTGTTGGTGATGATTTATTGACAAGCGTTGCAGCCAAAGTGAGGTTACATGTCAAAAGGTATTGGTAAGAATGGTTTTGTAAAGGCCATAATTGATTATGATACTCTATATAATCAATTATGTGTGCGTGATGTGTTTGAGTTTTCTAGTTTTGTGATTTGCATAGTTTGGTTTAACTAAACTTGTGTTATGTGTGTTGTGTTGTAAGTGGTGCGTTGAATGAATATCTTAATCTGTGCTGGTATGGTTTGTTTCTTCGTGGCTTGGTTCATGTTGTGGTTTTCATTTGAACTTTGACCTCCTTATTAGTATGGTGTGGTGTTATTTTTCGTTGTGTTTTTTCTATTGCCTACTTCGTTCATTGCATAGATAACTCTACCCTAACCGATTATGGGTTAGATAATCCATTATGTTTCAAAAGGAAGCATATAATTGATTATCCTTGAATGGTAATTTATTATGTGTTTTCATTTGAAACATAATCAATTATTCGTGTGCCTATAATCGATTAGAGAGTAGGTCTTTTGCAGCGATTTTTGTAGTATTTTAGATTGGCTTGGAGTTATTGAAATCATACATTTGCATGTAACTAAGTCAACTATTACACGTACTTGCTTGGAGGAAGGTGATCTCTTTGGTTTCATTTTAACCTTGTTGCAAACTTGATTGCCATAATTGGTTTTGGTGTTATCTTTTTTTCTTGCATTATTCTCATCATCACGATTTAAGAACCCTATTCTTTACACTTATTTTAATATCATTTAATTAATTGCATGTATATGTATCATTTAATTAATTGCATGTATATGTATTTGACGAGTTTGAATTTGATTAGAGTGAAAGAGAGATAGGTTAATATGAAAATTTGAAAGTTAAAAATAGACAGTATTAAATTTTATATTAATCCCCATTATATCATAAATTATTTATAAATAAAAAAATGATTTTAAGTTTCATATCATTACTACATTGTTTTCATATTTATAATTAATAAATATACTAAGCACAACTATATAACTAATTATTATGAAATTTAAGAAATTTATTATATATAACAATATGTGATTCCCGTAAAAAAAATTATAAATACAATTCTTTTTAAATTCAAAAATATGTTATACCAATATTAACGGGAGTTCATCAATTTCAACTATAACAAACATTTGATGATTTCTAAGACTCTTTCGAGTGATAATTGTCATCATATTATTTTTTTTCCGCCTATTGTATTGTATGGTTCTATGTTTAATATTATTTAGGCATTGAATTTTGATACCAATTTCAATTATTTTATTAAGTTTATAAAATTTACATTTTTTGTTAAAATATTTTACATATTTCTATTCCAAATTAATTTAATTTTATTAAAATCTATTTTCAATATTTTTGTACGTATTCACAGTCATTCATATATATATATATTTTCAATTGAGTATACGGAAGAATATTATTTTAATCACTCACAAGTTTTATACACAAATAAGTAATCATATTTTATTTTAAATTAATTTTAACGAGAACATTATAATCTCAATCTCATCAATTAATCTTTTTCATCAATCATATTATTCATAAACTTCATAAATTTTCTTTTCATTAACTTCATTTTATACTTTTTTTTCACTAATCTACTAATCTAAACAATCTCATTTTTTGACATTCTTTTTTCTCAAATCAATTCTTTCTCATCTCTCTCAAATTCATCCCTCAATCCAAACATAACATTAACAAAAAAAACTCTTAATATTAACTAAATGGGCAAGAACTAAAAACTTACTTTTATTTTTAATTACCGTTCTAGAAAACCACTTAAATCAAATTGTAAACATTTTTCGTGTAATTAAGATCTAAAAAATTTCTACATAATTGCATACACTAAATCATTGAGGCGACGTGGAGAAAAAGAATGAAAAATATGTGATCTTGATCTACCCTAATGACCTCCAAAATCTTGGCTTTTGTAATTACGTGTAGGTAATGGAATTTGGTAGCTCCTTGACAGTAGTAACGTGGTAGTATTGAAGGCTATGGATTGGGACATATAGGTAGGTTAATTGTCGTAAGAAATAACAATGGAGTTGTTGCCACTAATGATCTTGAGAGCTACATCATATTGGTGGGTCTCCACTAGGCGGCGTCCTGCCTCTTTCAATTACAAATCCATCTCTCCTCAATTCATTTCTCACTCTGCTCAATTCATGCTACATGGAATGAAGGCTGTTCTTCAACTTTCAACTTCAATAGGGACAAAAAAAAGTAGTAAAATCTTTGGGAATATGGGCCCTAAAGTTTGGAAATATTGTTTTTCACTTGGCCATCACATTAGGACTACATCATCCACACATATCTCTATATATACGTATCTATATGTATGTATTATTACATGGTTGGATAATCCGTATGATCTCTCCCTTTTTTATTCTCATATTGTCCTTACTTACTTTAAGTTATACTCAATAAGTTACGTGTTTTTAATATTAAAAAAACTTTGTGTATGTACTTTGTATTAGGTTGGTTCTTTCAATATGAGATCCAAATTCATTATTTTTTTTAGCCTATAACACATAACAAACTCAATTGAATGCATCCACATTATAGTTAAGATAAAAGGCTATTTTTGAGAGGGTGCAAGGTGAGAGCATTGGTGCATGTCAACAGTCACTTTAAAATAAAAGAGAGAGACAAACATTATTTGCAACTATTTCATACAACAATATATCTTGGTTATTTTGAAGATCCAACGGTCAAATCTTGTCTGATCGGGTTACAATTTTTATAGAAGATTTCTCACACATATTTCTTCAATATGGACGGTGAGATTGTCTACATGTGGTTTGTAGAAGTGTCAGGGATTTTGTGAAGAGCTGTTGCTCGTAGAGAGTTCTTGTTACTGTCAGTTTCAATTGTTTCAGAAATTCAATGGCAAAATCTTCTCCAATTGCTATGAAATCTTTACTAGAGTCTTATCACTCTCAATAATTCGTTTTGGACAGTATGATTTGAAATCAAAATTCTAGTTTTTTTTAGAAAATTTGTAAACCATGACAATTTTTCTGGTGACCAGAGTTTTGAACTCTTCCTTCAAATTTCAATTTGTTGATATTTTTGGTTGTTGTTGGTGACCATTTGAAAATTAAGAAGAATTGTATTTATATGTTTTCTAATTGAATTTTTCATAAGACTCATTGTATCTTTGTTTTGGTATTATTAAAATATCTACACTCATGTAAGTTTCTTATCTCTATTGTTTCTATATTAATTATTAGTATTGATTTATTCTTCTATTTTTAGTTATATTTTTTTATTAGATTGATTAATTGTATTTAAAATATTTTTATATTGTTTTAATAAAAATGAATCTTATTACTTCCTTGACCTGAATTTATTATTTTAACACTTAAATTAGTGATTGGTCTGAAATACTGAAGGGGGTTAATTTAAATTAGAAGTCTTTGATACTATACCACAAATATATATGCATTGGCTGGCATGCAAGTAAGTAGGTCACTCATGAATAATTTGAGGACGGCACACACTTTTGAGGCAAGCTATGTGTGCATGCACTTTTCTTCTCATAATGGCACCATGCTTACCTTTCCAATTACTCTTGCTTTGCCTTTTTCTTCCCACTCAATTGCTGCACTTTCTCAGTTGCTAGTCATCTATATATCAGTATCACAAACAGTGTGCTGTGTATGAACACCATTCCCTCAACATCTAGAAGATAATATACATTTATTGGAGGTGGCAAAGATATTTGGAGTTCCTTGCTCCAATTATTTCTATTATTACTAGAGTTAGTGTCCACAATATTTATTTTTTCTCTAATATAAGAGAAATAAAAGAGATTGTATGCTTAGTGAGTTGAAATATAAATATTTCAAACTTATTTAACATCATCGTTCCAAAATACTCTTAATTTTAAATTTAAATATCGTCTCCAATACATATAACTAAGGGTAGTTTAGTAAATGTAGTGTTTTAGAATAAAACAAAACTAAAAATTAAAACCATTATACTGAAATTAAACACTTTTATATTTAAAATAAAAAGAGTGCTAATGTACAATTTTTTGAAAAAAAAAAAAAAAAAACGTGCATCTTTTGAATTGTGCTTTTCGACTATGTTGGTGCGGAAGTTATTTGTGTATAATTCTAGAATCCAAACACATGTCTATTTTATTGTTCTGCTGGTTCAAGTACAAGTTTAATATAATGTCAATTATTGAGTTTTATATACAGCTTTTAAAGTTCAAGAATACTTTATATTAAATAAGATGGATCTGGGAGTATAAAACATTTAACCCTTTTATTAAATTGTAAAATAGGCTTAATATCTAATTTTCAATTTTTTTCATTTTCATAGTTACTAAAAATATACATTAATTGCTGATGGTTAAATAATTTAATATATGATTAACAAAGTTGATATCACATTTTTTTTTGTTAAATATATGATTTAATTCTTATAACTTCTTTTAAGATGCTTGAAATCTATTCATATATCGATATATATTATTTAAATTAGAATGCATTTAACACAATGTAACGTCCTAGAAAAAAATAAATCTATATATACTAGTCAACAAATATATATTTATATACAACTATATATACTTACATATATATATATATATATATATATATATATATATATATATATATATATATATAAAATATAAATATAATATATTTTTTTATTATATATAA
>Ga0099825_1005493_pt1 | contig 16231 bp, 8 predicted proteins | sample SiratroredBW_FD_76838 | JGI IMG/M metagenome (GOLD analysis project Ga0099825, IMG submission 76838) | Root nodule microbial communities of legume samples collected from California, USA - Siratro red BW | ecosystem: Host-associated > Plants > Roots > Nodule | place: USA: California | collected...
CTTTTCCTCCCACCAACACGAAACTCTCCCCCTAACCCCCCCTCCTTTCCTTCGTAATCGGTCTTCCCCACTCCCACTACAACCTAAGCAAAAAAAAAAAAAAAAAAAAAAAGTGAGTTTCATTATCACCATGTAGAAACAGAGTAAAACTAGAGTACGTCCTTACATGCAAGGTCAATTATTTAACCTTCTTTGAACGACCCTTTTGCGCGTAGCTCATGCATGCTATGGATAACGTAGAAGACTTCATGCACGACGATGAAACCAAGAAGGGCACAAGCAAATCGAAAAGAAGACAATTAGGACTCTCGTGCATGCTAAACACCGAAGTTAGCGCAGTTATAGCAGTGGTTCGTCGTCCAGAATGCCTTCCTCTCTACAACCTATCTTCCCCAGACGAAACCTACGACTCTTCCCTCATCACTTCCTTAAGATCCCTTCGTTCTCTCATCTTCAACCCTCAGCAAGAGTGGCGCACCATCGACCCTTCCATCTACCTCACCCCCTTCCTTGATGTTGTTCAAAGCGACGACGTTCCGGCCGCCGCCACCGGCGTTGCGCTCTCCGCCGTTCTCAAGATTCTCAAGTTCGAAGTTTTCGATGAGAAGTCGCCGGGTGCGAAAGAGGGTATTGAGTCTGTTGTGTCCGGGATCACCAGCTGCAGGCTCGAGAAGACCGACCCGGCTTCGGAGGATGCGGTGATGATGAAGATATTGCAGGTTTTAACCGGGATAATGAACCACAGGGCTTCAACTTTGCTCTCCGATCAATCTGTTTGCACCCTCATCAACACTTGCTTTCAGGTGGATCAAGATAAAGATACTCTTGTCTCGGGTTTTCTCATTTATTACAGAGGGTAAATGGTTGAAGAAACCTAGCTAACTAACTAACTACCTCATTACCAACATGTTCCAACACAAATAATTGATGTAGTATGGTAGAAAATGTAGTCACTTTGGAAAGATATCATATCATAGTAGAAAGCAAAAGCTAAGTTCTTTAGGTACATATGGAAAAATGACACTATCAACATGGAGGGTATACTAATTGTTAGGAGTAGAGGAACCCACAAAAATTATAGTAAAAACCGAAAAATAACACCACTATATAGTATTGTTTGATTCATGTAAGCTTTTAGTGGTTATTAAGGTTTTGGAAGACAGTCTGAGAACATCATTTCTTAATGCAATGTCAAGGTTTTGGAGTTTTCTCTGCTATAATGCAATTGTTGCTGCATTGGTATTTGTTCACGGTTTTCCACAATATCAAGGAACACAGTGAAACTGTGGCCAGGTTTTAAATTAAGGTGGTGGTTGTGATTTTGTCACGATCTTTAATAGTGTAAGAAATTTTAGAAAAAGGCAACCCAAGTGTCTGCAATCCTGGTCGTTTGTGGTCACAAAAATGCTAAAGTTCTTCACATAAACCTCAGTTGTTATTGTAGTATCAAAGACACAAATAAAACATTTACAATAAGACCCCAATATTTATGCAGGCTTTTCATGTATGTTTTCTTTCATAAATGACATTCTGGTGCTACTTAGTAACGTAAGAGGATCTAAATCCTGCTTTCAGGTTGTTCAACAATCCGCGAGTAGAGGAGATTTACTGCAGAGGAGTGCGAGGTACACCATGCATGAGCTTATACAAGCCGTGTTTAAAAGGTTACCAGAGATTGAGGCCAACGAAAGAGAAGGGGACTCAGAATCTGACATGGAGGATGGTGATGAGGGTGGTGGTTTGGAATCTGGCTACGGTGTTCGTTGTGCCATTGACATATTTCACTTCTTGTGCTCTTTGTTGAATGTTGTGTCCATAGTTGAGGCAGATGGGTCTACTTCTCACACTGCTGATGAAGATGTTCAGATTTTTGCTTTGGTTTTGATAAACTCAGCGATAGAACTGAGTGGGGATGAGATAGGAAAGCACCCAAAGCTCTTGAGAATGATCCAAGATGACTTGTTTCACCATTTGATCTACTATGGCACATGGTCCAGCTCCTTTGTGCTGTCCATGATTTGCAGTACTGTGTTGAATGCCTTTCACTTTCTTCGCAGGTTAGAGATCATTTCAACGAAAGAACTAACAAGCTTCTCAACTTTTTATCATTTACATTTGTTTTTGGTTTTTGTAGGTCTATCAGGTTCCAACTTGAAGCGTTCTTTTCATATGTGCTGTTTAGAGTTGCAAGTTTTGGGAGCACAATTGCACTTCAAGAAGTAGCAATTGAAGGAATAATAAATTTCTGCAGACAGCCAACATTCATAGTTGAAGCTTATGCAAACTTTGATTGTGATCCATGTTGTTGGAATGTGTTTGAGGAGATTGGGAGGTTGCTTTGCAAACACTCATTTGCACTGAATGGCCATGTCACCAGTTTGCACATTCAAGCCTTTGAAGGACTATTGATCATGATTCACAACATTGCAGATAACATTGATAAAGATGGTTCAACTGGTTCTTTAGGTGCATACTCATTTCAGTTGCCTGAGTATAGACCCTTTTGGGAGGAGATGGATAGAGAAGAGGACTTGGAAGCTTGGGTGGAACATGTGAGGCTGAGAAGACTTCAGAAGAAGAAACTGCTCATTGCTGCAAACCATTTCAACAGAGATAACAAAAAGGGTCTTGAGTACTTGAAACATGCCAAGTTAATCTCTGATCCTCCTGATCCAAAGGCTCATGCTCACTTCTTTCGCTACACTCCAGGCATAGACAAGAAAACAATAGGGGAATTTCTTGGAGACCCTGACGCTTTCTACCTCCAAGTTCTCAAAGAATTCACTGACACCTTCCATTTCCAAGGCATGTCTCTTGACACTGCCCTTAGATTTTATCTAGAAAGTTTCTTGCTACCAGGAGAGTCACAAAAGATTCAACGTATACTAGAAGCGTTTGCTGAGAGATTCTATGATCATCAATCCTCAGACATGTTTGCAAGCAAGGACACTGTTCTCATCTTGTGCTACTCCCTCATCATGCTCAACACTGATCAGCACAACCCCCAAGTTAAGAAGAAGATGACAGAAGAGGAATTCATCAGGAACAATAGAGCAATCAATGCAGGCCAGGATTTGCCTAGGGAGTATCTTTCTGAGCTTTTCCAATCCATTTCCACTTGTGCATTTTCCCTTTCTCAAACCACAGTGTCACTAGACATGAGTCCAAGTAGGTGGATTCAGCTCATAAACCGATCCAAAGTGGCACAACCTTTCACAACATGTGACTATGACCGCAGAATATGCAGAGACATGTTTGCCTGCATTGCTGGTCCATCAGTGGCTGCTCTTTCATCCTTCTTTGAGCATGCTGATGAAGAGGAGTTACTCCATGAGTGCATTGAAGGGTTATTCTCAGTTGCAAGGATTTGTCAGTATGGACTAGAAGATACTCTTGACGAGCTCATAACATCCTTCTGCAGATTCACAACACTACTAAATCCTTATGCTTCTATAGAAGAAACCATGTTCTCCTTTAGTCACGATATAAAGCCAAGAATGGCAACAGTTGCTGTTTTCACCGTAGCAAACTACTTTAGAGACTCAATTCAAGGAGGTTGGAAGAACGTAGTAGATTGCTTGTTAAAACTCAAAAGGCTTAAACTGTTACCCCCATCTGTCATTGATTTTGAGGCATCAGTGGATGTCTCAACAACACCTGAATCAGGTGCCATGTCTCCAACAGAGGATCATAAAGTTGGCTGCCAGAGAATTGCTAGCATGATCACTCGTTTCTCCCATCTTTCATCAGAGGGAATGGATGATGGTTTGACCCTTGGTAGTGAATTTGAACAGAACACTAAAATGATCAAATTGTGCAAAATTGGTAGCATCTTCAGCAACTGTTCAAACATCCCCAAAGAATGCTTGCAAAGCCTTGGAAGATCTTTGATATTTGCAGCAGCTGGAAAAGGCCAAAAGTTTAGCACACCAGTGGAGGAAGAGGAAACAGTTGAGTTCTGTTGGGATTTGATAGGTGCAATATCATTAGCCAATGTACACAGATTCCAAATATTCTGGCCAAGCTTCCATGATTATCTTCTATCAGTTGCTCAATTTCCCATGTTCTCACCAATCCCATTTGCAGAAAAAGCTCTTCTAGTCCTTCTCAAGGTCTGTCTCAAGCTCTTTTCTGCACCAAGAGAGGACAAACAAGTTGAGGAACTTATATTCAAGTCCATAACCTTAATGTGGAAGCTTGACAAAGAAATCCTAGACACATGTCACGATGTCATATCACAAACAATTAGCAAAATACTCATTGAATACCCTGCAAATGTGCAGACACAAATCGGATGGAAGTCAGTGCTGAATCTGTTATCAGTTGCATGGAGGCATCCTGATACGTATGATGCAGGAATTGAGGCTTTGATAGCATTATTCTCTGATGGCACCAACATATCACGCACAAACTATGCATTTTGCATAGATTGTGCCTTTGGCTGTTTCTTAGCCAAGAACAGTCCAATAGACAAAAAGAAAAAGATACTTGACCTGTTAGCTGATTCAGTAAACTTGTTGATTCAATGGCACAGAAGCCAATATTCGGATCCTGGAAGTAATGCTAGTGCAGCAAGCTACACAAGCAATTCCTCCGTTGAGGACAATTCAAGAGGTCCTAATTCTGGAAACTACAACATGAACCTTTTTGTTAAACTTGGAGAAGCATTTAGAAGGACAAGTTTATCAAGACAGGAGGAGATAAGAAACCATGCAGTTTATTCTCTCCAAAAGAGTTTCAATCTAGCAGAGGATCTTCTTTTCATCTCATCAAACTGCATCAACTACTTCAACCTTGTGATTTTTGCCATGGTTGATGAGCTTCATGAGAAGATGTTGGAGTACTCAAGGAGGGAAAATGCAGAGAGGGAAACAAGGAGTATGGAAGGTACCCTTAAGCTTGCAATGGAGCTTTTGTCAGACATGTACTTGCAATCATTGAAACAAATAACTGAGTCCCCAGGATTTAGGACATTCTGGTTAGGCATATTGAGAAGAATGGACACATGCATGAAGGTTGATTTGGGACAGTATAGTCCTTCAACTTTGAAAGAAATAATCCCTGATTTGTTGAGAAAGATCATCACACAAATGAAGGATGAGGGAATTTTAGAGCCAAGAGAAGAAGATGATATGTGGGAGATTACATACATTCAGATTCAGTGGATATGCCCTCTTCTCAAGGATGAATTGTTTCCATTGTAGAGTAAATTTTTTACACTTTTTCTGTGTCATTTTTTACACCATTCATTGGTTTTTGTAGCACACTTTCTCTATTGTTCGACTTCTGTTATGTAAAAACAGTAGTATTTTATACCCTCAACCTTAGTGCATAGTTCTTTAACATGAGGCATGCATATTCTTGTCTCAATGGGTAGCAAATCTAATGTATTTAGCATTTCTTACTTTACGGAAAAATAGGTTTGCATAAATCTATGACAACATGGGCCATGCATGTCTGTTTCAATCCACACCCTTTTAAATTTCTGCAATGCCTTTAGTTATCTAAAGATTTTTGACATAAATTTTCTTTTAAATATAAAAATCGATATCGGTTTATTCCTTCAAAATTTCGACAAAATTTTAATCCCTGGACCATCATTAGTATCATTAATTTATTCGTTCAATTCTAAAAAATTAACATCAATTTAATTCGTCAATGATAGAATTCACACGATTATAAATCTCGCGTTCCGCATATGGTGATGAACTACAATAACGAGCATCAAAATATTTTCGAAGACCTAAAAGGATTAACTCCATATTTTAATAAATTTTGGCCTTGGGCAAATAAATTTAATACTTACTCCAACGAATGAAAATCTGAACTAAAATTATATGTTTAAAATCAAAATAATCATTAAACTGACAATTCAATAATTTAAAATTTAAATATACTTTTAATTTCTATAAAATGAGTAGGTATAAATTTGTTTATTTTACAAGAATAAAGAAAATATTTAACTCCTAATTCAATTGTGATTAACTGAAATTGAGAAATAGTAAATTATATCTTAAAATTATGAATAGAACAATATTTTTTTAAATGAAACGACATAGAAAATAATATAATATATAATATATTTAATAAAAGGAAAATGATTCGTAGTAAAAGACGTTAATTTGATGCATTAACATGTAAAAATTTATACTCAAACGTCTAAAAATCACCTTAACTATGACTGTTATGGGAGTTATTAAAAAATTAACAACCTTCCATAGACAAAAATTAAATAAAAATATAAAAAACTTTTACATCGTTTTCAAAATAAATTTTTAACTTATAAAAGAATGACAATCTATACATAAACTTTTCAAATATTTTAGCAGAAAAAAATAATATAAAATAAAATCCATTTTTTAAAACTAGTTTCTCCAACAAAATTTATCAAATTCTGACTGATTTTACTAATTCTCAACAAACTGTTTGCTGTTTACAATTTTCAGAAAACTCCAACTCTGTAATTCATGTTTTAGCAACTACTTGAAAAATAAAAATAGAACCATCTGCTCCATGAAGAGTGCACAAGACATTCTGTTCAATGGTGGTAATGCCATCTCTCTCTCCCCCTTTCATTCAGTTCTATAATGACGGGAGAAAATAATCAAATTTTTTATTTGGGTAAAAATGTGGTTTTAAAATAATCTTTCAAGACTTGGTCAAAGTTATTTTGATTCTGCACTATAAAAACAGTGGTTGTAAGGCTCTTATTCTAAAATGCTATAAAAATTTTATCATTGATAGTATAAACACTTTGACCAAGGGCGAAATCCACTATTCTTAAAATATAAGGACAAAAAACTAACTTTTCTAAATCACAGGAGATTCAAACCAATTTTTTTTATATCAAATCTTGAATTGTCATCGGTGAATTTGCTATTTAGGTTGTAATAAAAATAAAATTTTTAAAAATGTTATAAAGGAAATGTGAATTAGCATAGCCTTAGCAGGCTATTACCGATCAAAGGCTCTTGTATACAATGGAATACAAAAAAAGACAGTAAACAAAACTCTTATATTGAAATAACAAATGGGCAACAAACCCTTGCTAACATTATTTTAAAGCTAATTTATATTTTTTGATCGGTTCTGTCTAATAGACACATTATGCAAGAGTTGTTCTCCAGCTCCACTGCCATAACAAAACATTCCACATAGTGACATCAAGATTCTTAATTCAGTGGAGGTGTATTTAAGTTTAATACTATTAACATTTAATTTCCATTCAAAGACAGATAAGTTACAGAAATGTGCTACAGATTATTTAATGGTGCACCAAAATTATTGTTAGTCACCCATACAAAAATATTACCCTTCCTAATCAACTTCCCCATTATAAGGGAACAGAGGTCAAAAACCTTACTAGGTGCATCTCTTTTTCAGCGTGTAGACGATGTTCCCTCCAAAACTGGTGCACTCTATCAAGATATCACCACCTTTCCAGGATTATCTACTAAAACAGAAAAAATAATAAAACATTGCAATATCATTTTCAAATATTATGGAATAATCAGATACCCTGCACTGTTTAAAATAAACAATCAAACGTGTAAATATATAACAAATCCAAACTGATAGAGTATGAAAGCACACCTCTTTCGGATAAGGAATCAATGCAACACAAACTACCCCAAAACTAGATTTCAATGTAACTAACTATATTACACTGTCCAACTTTATAATGAAGTTTGTTGGCATTCTAAAGCATGGATATTGAACCATCACACATTCCAACATACAATCTGATTAAACAACAGTATCAGTCACACCTCCTTCTGCTACTCATCAAAACAAATGTATGTTAAATTGACAATACCTGACTCTGTCATTCTTTAGCCTGAAAATGTTATACATTCATTATTCTCCAAAAATTACAAATTTTGGTCTGAATTGTCCTTATGCAGGGGACACACTATACATTGAAAAGGATAGAAAAATGTGGGCAACATTTGAGATTTCCAGGGACTAATGTCAGCATTTTACATTCTTGTGGACAGATGAGTCTGCTGCTAAATTTTAGTCCCTGTTTCTCTCTCTAACAAACACAAGTTTTTCTTAATTTTATGGCATGGTGAAACAGACTCTAATCTAATTTATACGAAATCCCTATCACTACTTCGTAGCAAGCAAGTCAATCACTAAGTTTTTGTTATCATATAGAATATAAGTGCAATTCCAATTTCCTTTGACTGCATGATCTGAGGACTCAATATGAACAGTCTAACCAAATCAAGGTAATGATTCTTATACGTTGTGCATAGGTACATGAACTATTCAAAAAGCTAAAAGAGTGAGCTGCCCATCCATTAAAAATGCTAATTTCTTCGATTACCAATCACCAGATACCATTTGCTCCATTGAAAAGAAAATCACGGACAAAATTGACAGGACTACAGTCTATGAATGCTTGTGACTACATCAGCCTTAAGAAAATAATAAAATCATGTTCACGGTTGGTTGCCTCCCAAAATCCAAATCAATTAATATAAAGTGAAGCCTATATAAACCCTTCATGACGGAATATTCCTATCTGGAACTAAACTCTATATATTATTCACAAGCAGTGTTTTTGTTAGAAATAAACATTTATTGAACACCTTAGGATATTAATTTGACAATAGTTATGTTCCTATAAGTATAACATCTTAATCCAGAAGTACATTCTTGAACTTATAGGAAATATTCAAAATGTTTTTTAATATTTTCATTTCATAGCAAACAAATTCGGTCATCACATTCAAGAACAAAAAGGAAATCAAAATATCTGGATCCAAATCACAGTGACACGCAGTAAAATATGCCAGAACAAAAAAAAAATTATTGGCAACAAAATAATATATACACACACACTTGCTGTGCTCTAACCCGTATACATACAAAATTTTGTACAGATTTATGTAAAAGATAGTTATTTTATATTTATACTATTAAGAGTACAAATAATTAATAACCACCAAACCCAACTAACAAGCGTATTCCTACATTTATACTATGGCAGCACAAGGTCCCCAAACATACATATCAATCACATTACAAAATAATATACTGTGTACTAAAAGCATAAGCTATACAAAAAAAATATAATCAGGGGTGCATCCCGGTAAGCAGCTTAATTATGCACTTATCATGCTAGTTTTTATGTATTAGTTGTTTCTATAATTGAAGTATTAACAAGTTCAAACTATTTCCATATAAGCCGTAGCCTATCCTGAGAGCTTACAGAAATAACCTGAAATGTTAAAACAATTTACAGAGGAAATCATGTGCTATCTTCATTAGCTTACTCAAACACTCACATAAACATTATATCATAATTCCTGGTAAACTATAAAAAAGTTCAAATATTCCAAACACACCCTTAATCATTAACCAACCTACCTACCTACATCATTCACTGAGATTCTCCGTGGAAGTGTCGGTATCCTCCTCATCCCCTTCCTGAATCTTGGCAATCTCAGCCTGCGCCCTCTCGAGAATCTGCTTCTTCTGCAGCTCCAACTCCCTGTTAAAATCCAGCCTCATTTTCTCCAACTCCATCATCTGCTGCCTCTTGCTGTTCTCAATCTTCTCATAAATCTTCCCAAACTTCTGAATCGAATCCGCCAACACACGGAACGATGTCTCATCCTCCTCATCCTCAGCAGCACCACCACCGCCGCCGCCGCCAAATTCCTCTTCCTCCTCATCATCATCATCACTCTCAGACTCCCCTGGACTGTCCCTCATCTCATCAAATCCATTGGACCTGTTCAAGTAAACCCTAGTGTTCATAAACACATACTCCCCAGAATCCACCCCACATGCAAGGCCATACTCTTGCCTTGCAGAAAATGCCATCAACATGTCCATCTTCTTGAAGTAGGCCCATTTGCAAGACCCCATTCCCATTTCATCCATTTTCGTTTTCTCCTTCTTGTACTTTCTCTTCAGCTTGTCCAGCACGCTCCTACACTGCGCCACGCTCCTCTCTGTCTTCAATTCCTCCGACACCTTTTCGGCAACCTCGTGCCATTCCTCGGACCTCAAACTGTTCCTCCCGAGCTGGAGGAACTTGTCCCCCCACACCTCCAGCAGCACGAAAGTCTCGTGCTCGCTCCACTCCTCGCCGGAAGAACCCGAACCGCGCGAACCGTACGACAATTTGAAACGTGGCGCGAATTCGTAGGAGCTTGGCGCGACTACCACCTTGCGCTTCTTCGGGATCCGGGGATACCCGACGACGTCGTTATCGTCGTAGCCGTTTTCGCCTTCGTCGTTGTCGTCGTTGAAATCTTCGGGTTCGTTTTCTTCATCGTCGTCGTCGTCGTCGACGATGGACTGATCGTAGCGCGTGGGCATTGGGCGGTGGTAAGGGGCGGCGCGTACGGGGTGTTTGTGTCGGTGGGAGGGGTTCTGACGGTTGAGAGAGAAGGACTTGGGAGGGTACCTTGCATCGTCTTCCATGTCGTCCATGGGAGTGTGTGATTATTGGATTGCAGAGATTGCACGAAGCAAAATCGCGATTGTAGGTAAGGGATTTGAGGAATGATGGGAGAATTTAACTGGTGAAGGGTGAAATTGGGTTAGGGTTTTTATGTGGTGACAAATTTGGGGAATGTTTCGATCCTCAGACACTTTTTCTCTTTCCTTGTTTTGTGTTTGTGAAGGAACAGTGTTTGGGCTGAAAACAGAGGTCTTTTGGTATGGATCAGAATTTTAATCGGCCTAATAGGAGTGCTTCTTCCTGCACCTCCATAGTATAGTATCTTCCTGCACTTCCATCCTAAAAAGTGAAAATACTTTTTTTTTCTTAAAATAAAACTTTTCAGATTTTACAATCCAAAAGTAGTTATAAATATAATTATGTCATAATCCGAAAATATAAAACTTAGAACATTGACTTTTGGATTTCACAATTCAAAAGTCAATTTTGTAAAATCAAAACTTCAAATTATACAATCTAGAAGTCAATGTTCTTAATTTTATTGCATAATCCAAAAATCAATTGCCTTAAAAATATATCTCTGGAATACAAAATTCAGAAGTCATTTCATTTCAGTAAAATCTGTTATATTGGAGGTGCATATTTCAATCTGAAAGTCATTTTTTAAAAAAAATTACATTTTGGATTATATAATATGAAAGTTATATCAACTTTTATTTAATTTCCGAATTCTATAATCTAAAAAGGTATATCCTTTATTAGATTTTATAATCCGTAAGTCAAATAATTTTGTTATGACTTCCGAATTACACAGAAGACAAATCAGCACTTATGTCAAACTGTTATATTTTGTTATGACTTCCGAATTACACAGAAGACAAATCAGCACTTATGTCAAACTGTTATATTTCATTATATGGGTAATTATGTTTTTTTGGAGAGTCAAACTTGGAATTCTAAAAAGTATGGAGGTGTTGAAAGATTATGGAGGTGCAGGAAGAAGCACTCGCCTAATAGATATGCTAGTTTTTTTTTTTTTTTTTCTAGACGAGTTTCTTTTAACATTTTTTTCTTCTTCACAAATTTATTTTCTAAAAATACCAAAAATTTCTCATCTCTTCACACAACATTTAAAGAAGACAATTAATACTTATACATCCTAATTTTTACTATTATTGTTAGGGATGCAAATGTTACGAAGTAATAAGAGGGACAAGAGAAAAATCTTTATTATCATGTATTGAAAATAAACATCATATTCTAATTCTTTAAAAAAAATATTGAAAAGACTAATTTTAATTCTAACTCATAATAATAAAACGTTGCTTCCATAATATTATTCCTGATTTCTTTTCTTTTTATGAGTTTTTAGAAATAAATATCATTTACCTTTTTATATGTGTTATTATTTTTTAAGTGAATTTCGTTCGGCTCTCACCTTTTTTTTTATGTTTTCTTTTTCTTTATTTTTGTAGATAATTGAGAACCAGTGGAGATTAGAAGTATGTTTTCAGGCTTACCTTTTATTAAAAGAAATCAATTCAGTTATAGATTTTCTACACATTTTGTCTATCTAGGTTTCCTAAAATTAAGGTGCATTATGCAACACAAGTCTTCTAAAAGAATAAATAGGGGTACAATAGCACCTACCAATGCATAATATACATTTATTTGTTAGAAGACATATATATTTTAATTAATTATATGTTTAGTTTTATCATAAAATAATTTTTTAATATGTTAAAATATATTTTTTAAATCAAGAGTACACTATTTCTTCACCAGCCATAATTTATTTTTTTCAATTGAGTAATTGTCAGCCAATATGATTTGTAGTTATAACTTCACTAATCTCTTCTCCAAACTAACAATGATAAATGCAGCACTAATGACACTAGCTAATCAAATATAATTTCTTCTTCTTCTTCTCCATTATTGAGTTTGAAATGGAGTTGAAGGCAACACTTTTGGGCTTTGTTTCTTTAAGTTGGAGTCTCTCTCTTGGTTTCCCATTATGATTTAAAATGCTGTGTGACATATAACACAGTTATGATAAATTGTGGCCATTGAGTGGAACAGTGGTTGGGTTGCATAATTTTAATGCTTGTTTAAGAATAAGAAATCAAATAAAATTCGAAATCAAAATGAGACCAATCAAACTATTTCTTTTCCTACCTACAATCATGTCAACAGTAATTATCAATGGTCCAAGCCATTCATTGCTCTACCAAAGCCATTGAGAAAAGAGAGATTCTTCTATGTAAACACCACACTACCTCTTTAAAACCCAATGAAAAATTAAAGCCATATCTCTCTGCACACACTCAACAGATATTTAGCAGTATTTACATTATCAGTCACGTGTTTTAAGATATTTCAAATACCTTAGTTTACCTTTTTTCATAGCACAGTAAGGTAATTTGAAATGCATGCAAACCAAAAGCCAGCTACACACCATAAAGAAAAAAACATGACCAAAACTAGAAACAAAGAGTAATGATAAAGTACTAAGCATAAACTACCACATACTATAATGTTTTTAACATCATGCAAACTTGAAAGTAAATTACGTACGTAAATTTTCCAACACTAAGCCCCCAATGTAGGTGTATAACCGTGTCTAAGTGAATGTATATAGATTTATTTGTATCCAGATTTTGTGTCCTTTTCTAGCTTTTTCTTCAACTTGAAGTTTTGCACCAACAGATAAGACACACCACAGTGTAGCCAACACAGATTGTCCAGGTAGATGATGCAGACTGGTCCTGTTTACATTTATGGCTTGTTTAAATTAGTTGTGAAGCCTATGCTTCTTCCTCTCTCTCTATATATATATGTATATATATAATTAAGACAATCTTTGTTTTTCAAGTAATACTGAATTCAATTTTTTTTAAGTATTATGAGTTGGAATAATGAAAATGATTGAAAAAAACAGACTCCATTAAAATGATTAATAATGTTTCATAGTATACTATTAGTGATAATAACATGATTATGAAAAATAGTGAAGTTAAGGTTGCCATGAAAATATCTCAGAATTAATCTACATGGTCCATATTCAGCTCCCCATCACCATCTACCACCAAGAAATATTGTATGCCAGTGTGTCACCATTCCGACAAAATAATTTCAATATACTGCAACAGTGTTGCACAATATTGAGGTGTCTGTATTGTGGTGTATCTCATGCAGATCAAGTGATGAGGCGCTTGTCAGAATAGGCCTGTGCACTTGGTGTATAGGTACTTCACTGTACAATTTATGACTACATAACCACCAAGAACTTTGTTCTCCATACTTCTTTAATATCATTTACTAAAACAATAAATTGTTAACACTTATCATATAGTGTAAAGTTTAAGTCTGAATGTGGAATATATTCATATATTAAATAATTCTTCTAAAGTGTTTAATATATGTATGGTTTTAATTGGAAGATTAGATTAATTGTATAATTTTATAATTCTAATTTTGGTTAAAAAATTCTGTTGAATTACGAATTGAAAAAGATAACCAACTATTTTTATGTACAGGAATAGAATAAAGAGAAATGGTCATCATTAAGACATATGTTTACTTAAAACGAATACCTTAATTATACTAATTTAAGAGATTAATAATGTAAAATCAAGGAATTTAGATTTTTTTCACTTAAAGAATTAAAACTTTAATAATTTCGTAAATGGATGATAATTAATAATATAATCATAAATGAATTGAATAATGAGTGATAATTCCATGTTAGGAAGTACAATTAAGTTAAACTATAATATTCTTATCCATTCAATTTATATTCGTCGTACTTCATATGATAATGGTTTGATTATTTTTACATTTAGTTACTTTCGTTAATAAAATCAATGGTGTCTTAAAAGTATACTTTATTTCATTGATCCTGTTATTACACAAATATATATATATATATATATATATATATATATATATATATATATATATATATATATATATATATATATATATATATATATATGAAGAGGAATTTTACTTAGTACTTTATTCCTTATACAATTTGGTACTATTACCAAGATTTTCTAGCAAAAAAGTGTGATATTATTATAAGAATGAAATAAGAATGCATAAAATTAAAAATATTTAAGAGGGTTAAAAGTTACAGGAACAAAATTGACAACATTTATATATATAAAAACCAATTTAATAAATCTAAAACCAAATTAAAAATTTTGAAAGTAAATTGTATGTGCCCTTAATAAATTTTCAAATGATGATATTTGCACACTCACAAATTTAGCACGTAATAATTTTTTGTTATCTCTTCTACTGATTTCACATAACCAATCAAATCACTTTTTTTATATCTCTAGTAGGAAAAATTAGTTGGTGAATCTTGGCATCACCACATATCTATGATCTCAATAAATACTTATAAAACAAAACTGATCTGTGTAGGTTATAGGAAGATTCGTGAGGATAATAATGAAAGTCCAAAATTGTTCTATGATTTCTTCTTATCTTTCTATTTCTTTTAAGGTGTAGACAGGGGTGTATTAGAATTATTTTCCTGAATTTTAAACATATTTTCCTAATTTTAATTAATAATAAAAATATGATGAAGTATCATAAGTTACTAATGTAGTTTGTGTTTGGAGAGAAACTATAAGTGTGGGCAATCATGAATGCGAATGGAGCTTCACGTCACTGGCATGTGGTAGAGCTGGCCTATTACTTTGAGGGAAGGTAACTTGTGAGGTTGCAATAAACATCTCCAACTGCACATTAAATTCTATTCCTCTTTTCCATTTTTTGCATTGAAGATTATCATTCATTCACATGCAAGCCAGAACTATATAAATGCATGCATACATGCTGAGAAATTAAGAGGTGGTGTGAGTGAGGTGTGTACAATGGAGAGGAAGTTCATTTCGGTTATTGCTCTGGGGATATGTTTGGTGCTGGGAATGTCCCAGAATGTTGATGCAAGGAACTTGGAGAAAAAATCAAAGGAGGAGACGAAGAAGCCAGAATCATGCATAGATGGAGGGTCCAGTGGTGGTTTGGGTGGAGGAGGTGGTGGTTTAGGAGGAGGGTACGGCGGAGGAGGTGGAGGTGGTGGTGGTGGTTTAGGTGGTGGATTTGGAGGAGATGGTGGTGGTGGTGGTGGTGGTTTAGGTGGTGGTAGTGGTCTAGGTGTTGGAATTGGAGGGCTAGGAGGTGGTAATGGTGTAGGGGGTGGACTTGGAGGAGTTGGAGGTGGGAGTGGCATAGTTGGTGGAATTGGTGGAGGCATTTACAAAGGAATTGGAATTGGAGGTGTTGGAGGTGGTGTAGGTGCTATCGGTGGAATCGGTGGTGTCATTGGTGGTTTCAACCATGTTCAAGCCAATAAACCTTGAAAAAAATTAGAAGGAGTTACGTACCTTCAATAATTGCAGAATCTGTGATGATATAGTTCTATCATGAGTGTTCATTTTCACTTCCTATTTTCAACTTGTTTTCATTCTGATATCTTTCTGTATCCACAAATGAGTTCACTTACGTACCTACATGCATGCATGCTAAATTTCCCCTTCTTGTTATATCAAAGATTCCAAGAATATAAGTCTCCTTCAACATTGTATGTCTTAATATATATATATATATTGTGGTAGAAGTTCCAAATATTTATTTCTCTATGTACTATTAAAAGCTGACCAAACAACAAGGACAAGGGCATGATCTCACCGCTTGAATCACGTGGGTTTTGTATGGGCTGCATGAATAATTTTATTTCACTTTTTTCCTTACAATTGAATAATGTTATTGAAACTTTAGTGTCCCTGTCACCTA
>Ga0099825_1005495_pt1 | contig 16228 bp, 7 predicted proteins | sample SiratroredBW_FD_76838 | JGI IMG/M metagenome (GOLD analysis project Ga0099825, IMG submission 76838) | Root nodule microbial communities of legume samples collected from California, USA - Siratro red BW | ecosystem: Host-associated > Plants > Roots > Nodule | place: USA: California | collected...
TGGGAGAAAATAAAATTGAAACCAATCAAGTATTGGTTTGGATTTTAAAAAAGATTGCTTTGAATTGAAAAAAAAAATAAAAAAATCCTATCCAAACAAAATCAAGAACAGTTTAATTTGGTTTGCTCGGAGTTAATTAGATTTGTTTATATGTAAATATGCAAAATTTTCTGTCGTGAAAAAGAGAGAAGATTATAATAGAACCAAAGGAAAAAGAAAAAAAAAATATTATAATAAAGGAGAAACCCACTTGTATCTAATTTGACGGAATAAATTTGATTTAGTCAAGGTTATCCACTAACAGAAAAAAATTATTAAAAGTAAAAAATAATTTAAAAAGGATAAAAAAATACTAAATGTAAAATAAAAGTACTAAAAATTATAAGTTTTACGAATAAATAACTAAATAGTTAAAATTTTAATTTATAAATTTAAAATATTAACTTTAAACATCCCTATCAAAGTAGAAAAACCGGCTCTTAATTTTATTATCTAAACCGTATACACTTTTTTTTATATTATTATTTTTTATTTTATTTATATTTTCATTTTACACAAGAGTTAAATATATAGCATTTGATAAAAAAATATTGTTCATGTAATATGGTGTATTTTTTTTTTATATACAATCAGCTAATTAAAATACTTATCATATAAAGAAATAATTTCATACCCAATTAGTTAATACTGTTCTAATTTAGTTCATTTAATAAAATTATAAACTACAATAATAATTTTGCAAATTTATTGTAAGAAGTTACAGTTTACTATCAATAGTAACATTTCAGGTCACTGCCTATACATTTTCTTTTATTTATTATTTAATAAAAAAAAAAAAAAGGAGGAAGAGTCAATGAAGTAGTAACTAGAGCCGTTATGGAAGTGAGGTTTGGGAACTGCTTCGAGCACCGGAAACCTCAGGTACGGTGTCACCCTCAGGTTTGGACTCTTCCTCTTTTTCCTCTTCTTCTACTTTCTCTGGATAGCCGTTAAAATTTTCTTCTCTCTCTCTCTTCCTTCCACCATGCTTTCTCTCTCATCCAAACCCTTCTTCTGCAGTGACACATTCAAGAACAACTGCCACCGCCGCCACCGCCGCCACCACCACCACGCCCAACCCATCGACTTTGGCTGAATCGCGAATTCCATCAACATCCTCTTCTTCAACTTCATTTTCTTAAAATGGGTGCTAGGGTTCCCGTGCAGCACTACAATCTCAACTCTCCCTCTTCCTTCATCGAGAGCCCTCTCCACGTCCTCAACGCCGTCGACTCCCGAACCGCCGCCTCCGCCATCGACCACATCACCGCCGGCGACAACCCCGATGACGATTCCGCCTCCGCCGTCGTCAGTGGCGTCTTCCCCTAATTCCTTTTCTGTTTTCTTTCTTTATTTCCTCTAATTTCAATTTAACACTATGTGACGTTTCTTCAATTTTGTTTTAGGATTGCATGAACGAATCTCACAGGAGCTGCTTGCCGCTGCACAGCGTGGAGGTAGACGAGGACCGCGCCAGTCTCGATACCAACGAGTCTTCTAGAACAACCTCTTACGATATGTTGACCGTTGAGGGTAAAGAAACTAGCTTAAACTTTTGAATTCTGATGTTGTTCCAGTTCCGAACTGTTTGGATACAAGCTAGACGATTTTCTTGGAGTTCTTTTTTCTGTAGAGAAGCTCTCGCAAGCTCGTTTAGCTTTTATCGAACTGTGTTCTAGATGTGTGTGGTGAGGGTTGAGTTAACTAGTTAAGGTGAATTGATTTTGGTTCTACTTGGAACTAGATGTTTCGCCTATTGAATCCGCGAGGGCGAGGTTTTTGCAAATTGTTGTGGACCATTTTATCAACGACCGTGTGATTGAGGTGCCTGATTCTGAGGCTGATTACGCTGGCCAAGACAAAATGAGTAAGAGGAGGACCCGAGAGATCCAATATGAAGGAGACCCTAATTTTGCTCTGCCTTTGATGTATGTGGCGAATATGTATGAAAGTTTAGTTAGTGATGTGAATAATAGGCTTGCTTCCTTGAATGGTATTCGGGAGAAGACAATTGGGGTGGCCCTTGAAGCTGCCGGTGGTTTGTATAGAAGACTGGCTAAGAAATTTCCTAAAAAAGGTAATGCGTTTTTATTTATACCTTTGTTTATTATGGAAATTTTTTTTTTGTTTTTGTTTTTTTTTTTTTTTTTTGAGCAATTTAGTCGTTTCAAGGTAATTTTTCTATTCAATGTATAATAATCAGAAAAATAGGAATTTGTTCTTATGTTTAACTAGGGAGTTTGGTGTGGGAGGGTTTTCTTTTTTTCTTTTTCCCTTTTCTTTGTTCCTCTTTCATAACGTTTTGGTTTGATTGCAACATTCATTATCTGAGTTGCCCCTCACCAGGACCATATACATTTAAGAGAAGAGAATTGGCGACTTCCATGGAAACAAGGACAAGATTTCCAGAACTAGTTATACAAGAAGAGAAGCGTGTTCGATTTGTGGTAGTTAATGGATTAAGAATTGTTGAAAAACCAAATAATGTGCCAATCGATGATGCTGAGTGGTAAGTTGATTGTTGTCACGTTTTCACATCTATACTCTTTTAATTCTGGTTGGCCTTTTGACTGTCAAGATTTGTTTAGGTAAGAAGATTTAACCATTGCCTTTCCCTTTACCTGAACATTTCCTTACTTTTGGATATGCTTTTCTCTAACCTAAATTCTTAAGAAAAATAGATGCATAAAACAATAGAAACGGTCCAAGGTTGAGAGCAAATAGTGGCATTCCTCTCGTCACAATTTTTTTTGGAGTATGCCTTTTATCTAATAAAATAAGTTATTTCTAATTGTAACGTCTACAAATAAGAAATAAGAGAAGTGAGATATTCTTGTGGGGACAGGAGTCCCTTCTATATAAGAGAAAACAGTGGGCCGAGCTGACTCTTATATGCTACGAAGAAATCCAATCTCTCTGCATATTAAGAAAGAAATTTCCCTTAAGAGAAGCCAATATCTTTAATTTTATTTTGTCATGGGTATCTTTCAGCCCATTGGGCTAAAGGTTAATCCTGCATGGCAGGCCTGACAGGTTTCACATATGGTGAGAATCAGAAGGTTTGAGAAAAGCCAATATTGCAAATCTATCACATTACCTGATCTTTGGGTAAGATCCAAAAATTACGAGCATTTCTCTCCTAAATGTACACCAGTGAATTGCGTAAACTCATTGCTATGAACTTTTTCAGTCTTTTATTCCATTGAAAACCTCCTGAAATTGCATCTGATTGTTTCAAGGTGAAAGCATACCCCTATTGTTTACCAAGCAGTCCAAACAGATTATTCCACAAGATATATTCAGTTAGCTCCCAAACAATTCCAAAATAAGAAAGAAAATGTTTCCAAGAAAATAGAAGTGTGAGATCCACAAATCACAGAAAAAAGTCTTTGACTCTTTGTAATTGTCTGAGTAAGTATCAATGCCCAAATTTTATAAAACTAATTCCTAAACTACTTGAATTCCTTTTAGATTCTATCATGAAGTATAATGCACTTCTGTAGTCAGTTTTGGCTTATGGATTTGTTTTTATATTAGTGGAGGATGTTGGGAACCTCAGAAGTCAGTTTTTTTCATGAAAGGGATGGATCTCAAATGACTTATGTGTGAAGTATTGATTTTGCAGCAAAAGTGAAAAGCGCTGTAATACTTGGATTACTTTTTTCCCAAGCTAATTATACGTATATACTTGACTGTTTGTAGCCACGGCTAAATGATTTCTGTATGTCTTTCGTTGTGGTTGTTAGGCATCTCCCTTTAGTTTATTCTATTTTTTGAATTTCTTGGGTTACATTTTTTTGAGTTTTTGACTTGTGTTATAGAAATAGAAATTGAACTATTTTATTTAACATTTTACTTATATCAGAATCATATTGTGTCCTGAGAAATAGTACTCATAATTTGTTTGGAGTTTGTTGCTACATCAAAATTTTAACATGCTAATTGCAATTGAGTTAGAAATAGTTCTCTCTGCAGTTTACTTGCCTTGCGCCATTTTAAAAAAATATGTTGATGAAGATTATTTTTATCTGTTGAACATTTGTGTTTTGTTAGCATAGGCCTTTTACTGCATTAATGGAGCTGTTAACAACACTCTCGGATGTCAAACTTGCCCATGCCACTTTAAGAAAGCACATGTTTGAAGATAGTTGACGTGTTTATGGTTTACTTTTATTTTTAGCCTAGGTCTTTTTATTATTCTATTCAGAAACTACCGACGAGCCTAAACAATACACTGAGATAGAGATTGAACATTAATTTGAACTTTGCAAAGTATGTAATGCTTGGTCTCACTTGGTTTTAGGTTTAGAACATTTGATCTGTTTATGGTTTATTTTATTTAGCCTAGGTCTTTTTATTATTCTATTCAGAAACTACTGATGAGCCTAAACAATACAATGAGTTAGAGATTAAACAGTTATTTGAACTTTGCAAAGTGGGTAATGCTTGGTCTCACTTGGTTTTAGGTTTGGGAGATTGACAGGCAGGAGTGAAGTTGCTATCACAGCTAGCGATTACAAATTTTACTCTCCAAGACACAAGTATAGGCGTGGTGCATCAATTTCACTGTCAAGTATCCCAGATATCCCTGTATGTTGATGTGCTTCATTTTGGCATCTGAATTTTTTCCTTTAAGAAGCATGATACATGAGCTACTGCAGTTTTGTGAACAATGCCTAAATTTTTACTCCATTTGGGATGAGTTTTACTGGCATGATGAATATGATGTACTTTTGTCATCTGCTACCTGCATTTGTTATTGTTATGCCATGATGTATATTATTATACTAAATGAAATGAAAAGACCATTTACAGGATGCATAAATTGTAGTTGCTGCATTTCTTTGTACCCTAACATTATCTAGTGCTTATGCTATTGACTGTTGACTTTTTTATAGAGTTATCCTGGAGCGGAAACTTCTTCTACGTTGGCTACTACTCAAGGATTTCGCTCAGTAAGTGATATATAAGTTGGTGTATATTATTGTCATTGTTGGTTTGTGATAGAAATCTAGTTCCCGGGGGAATTCCCCTGAATACAGCTTCAAATTTCCAGAACTGGAGGGTCTGTGCTTCACGATGCCCACAGGCCCTAATTTTTTTATAAAATGAAAAAATGTCCCTTCCTCCCAACCCCTCCTATTTATATTTCAAACATACATTTTTTCTTCGAAGTTCATAAAATATAATGCAAACGAACCTAAACTAACTAATTACCTTTATCAGTTCTCTTTAACGAACTAACACTAACAAACATCTAAACTACTCACCCCTAATGTTTCACGTGGTACTCAAGATGAAGGGTTGTGTAAAGGCCCTCAACATCTGTTGACATGATTCCACCAAGGTCCTGAAGCATAGCAATTGTTTGTATCTTTTCATTAGTAAGAGATGCAATAGCAAGTTACCAACAACATAAGTTGCCCTTTGAAGGACCAAAAGCTCATTGTACTCTATTTTTCTGGAAAGCCCAACTTTGCTCCTTAGCAATTAGGGTTGGATTGATTAATTTACAAAGTAGACTTTAAGTCTAAATCAGCCTCACGAAACGAGCTTGTACAGTGAGATTTGTACTTACTTATATACTATTATTCGACTATATCTCTAGCCGATGTGAGATTTCTAACACATACTAAACATCTTGACCATGACATTACATATTTGCTAGTGGTAAAATAGTGACATGATTGAAGATGACTCAACAAACCTTGTTATTATTGTTAAGATAAACTCTAATATCGTTTTATAAAGTGAACTTAAGTCTAACTCAATCTCATATTCAGTTTATAAAGTGAGATTTGCATCCACTTATATACTATTTGACCATATGTTTTGTTGGTGTGGGATCTCCATGCTTTCATAATCCCTGTGCTTCTGCTCGGAAGTCGCAGCACAATACTCCTTTTGTCTGTCTCAGACACTGTGCAAGGTGCAAAGTTCAGTGGTTCTTGCAATTCCAGTGGTGAAATCTTGGTCAACCTATGCGTAGTTTGTTTATTATCAATTAGATCAAGTGGCACAAGAGGGAAGAAAGTGAAAGTGGCGGCTTGAAAGAATGGAAATGGAGAGACCCACTAGCTTTTTCTTTTGCACAACAAGGGAAGAAATGCAAACAGAGCACTTATCGAAGTCAATATAATCAATTATATCCTACAACATAATCCATTTGTCACAATTAGAAACTTTTGTGATTTTTGAAATGCCATAATCGATTATGGAAGCTTTTCTTCTTTCTTTATTTGCTTTTTTTATTTTGAAAACACATACATAAAATTATTAAAAATAAATTAAACAATTTTAAAAAATAATTTGCACTCTGGTTTTTTCTGCTCCCTTTTCACCTAAGGCTGATCAAGTTCCTCCTCCACCATGTCTATCTTCATGCTGGTTTCTCTCACTATTTCTGCTCAATTTCTTCTATTTCTAGACTTTCATTTTCTCTTATTGTTTGTTGAACGCAAGAACCTTCTATTTAGTTACCCTGTTCTATCCCCCACTCTCATTAGTCTAATTTTTTTTCAAACGGATAGATCTCTCTCTCAACCTGCTTCTTATTTAAAGACAACAGGCCTTATATTTTCTATCTCAGCTCACCTACCCAATAACTAACACACTTACATAACTAATTACTAAGTAGTGGATGTTGATCAATGGTCCCCCTCCAACAGCTCTTGAATCCTTCATTATGCACCCTATCCACAACTCTAAGATCAAGGTTTTGGTACCAATTGATAAGAACCTAAAGATAACCACAGCGAAAGAACTAATTGTTGTAATTAGGTAGCCCAAGGCTGTATATGATCCCTGAAAAACTTCTACATTTTCATCATGCTTGGCGCCCGTCCCTCAAACCTTGGCAGTCTTAACTGAAGATTACAATGTTGGCATCACCATTATGCTTCTCATCTGCAATTGAGAGACATGATGAAATCTCTAATATACCAGTTGCTGGAAGCTTGATATCCTTTTACAAATAGTAGGGAAGATCTCCTCTGAACACAGCAACAAATTTGCAAAATTTCAACTGTCTTCATCTCTCAAAGCCCAAATCCCCCAATTCTCTCTCTTATGACACCTGTCGCATGTCCCCTCGTATTTTTTATGCAAGCATGCATTATTTCTTCAATTTCTAGTACGTCCTCCTATGCTAGCTAAGTGACTTTCTTGCTGTCAAACGTTACTAACAGATATCTGACAGTTTGTCTTAAGATGGGATGGTCAATGAATGTCATTGATATCACCTCAGTGGGTAAGACACAGATGGCATCAGTGACTATTAATTTAGGCTGGATCAAATATCAATTTGTTGCTAGTGGTGATTGATGTCTCCCGTTATTATAATTTACAATAGTTACATTCAAGCACTGTGAGCTTCCTTTTTCCTTTTGTGTACTTTTTGGGAATTGGGTTTGTTTTCCCTATTTTCTTGCCTACGCAGTTGCTTTAGCTGCTTGGTGTGAATCTTGGGACATTTTTTTTCCTGTTACTTTTAGTGATATTTTTTTTTTTTCTTACCAGCCACAAAACCAGCAGCAAACTCCGTGCAAACATCACTTGCAATCATTTCCACATCAACCTCAGTTTCACCCAGTTCTCCAGAACAATTCAACTATGCACCAAAGTCAGCATGCTGGGCCTTATTCTCATAACCCTCAAAGTGGACCTCCCTCACACCTATCTGAAATTTCTCATGCCCACCAACCAATATCAATATCTCAACACATGACTTGCTTACAACCACTGTCTGGTGGCCATGTTGGAGGACGCTTGCACATGCTGGTGAGTTTATATGATAGATTTTGTTTCATCAAGCAGGAGAGTTTATACAATTCAAAATGCTTGTCTATAAATGTGGCAAGACCAACTTATTCATGCCGTTTTGTCTCTAAATATTTATTGCTGAGTTAATAGTCACTTTACTTTATTTCTGGTGCCTATCCCTTATATGCTATAAATCTTTTAACATTTAGACATAACTCTGAAAGTAGAGTTTGCGATTTCCCAATAGGACTTCATATTAATGCTAAGGTTTTGCTTGATCTGCCTTGTTATGCGTACTAGTAATCAATATGGGCACATGACTTTTAAATATCTTTATAATGATATGGTTTATTTAGTGATATTAGTTGTTTGACATTTCTTTAAACTCCTTTTTCTTTTGCTGAGTTGTATCATGTTGCTTGTTATACAGCCAACAACTCCGGCAAAGTTTTGTGATGAATGTGGTGCTCCATATCTGAGGGAAACATCTAAATTCTGTTCCGAGTGTGGTTCAAAGAGGTTAGGAACATAGAAGGATTGGACAAGTTTTACTAGTCCATATAGCAGTTGTCCTCATCATTTTTTTTATCACAGGTGTACTCAGGTTTTTTGTATTACTAGTATTCGTAGTATTTTTTTTTGTTGTGTTTTGAAAATATGTATTTAGTCAAACAATTAGAAAAGAATATAGTTTTACTCGAAAGGTGTGCTCTGGTAAATAGTTGTAGATATTGGGTTTGCACTTGTGTAAGCTTTGCGGACCAGAATGACGAACTTCAAGAAGCCGTGAAATTGACAAGTTTTTTTTTTTTTTTTTTTTTTGGTTTTTGTTTTTTCAATAATATGACGGTTTTTTTAAATGTTTTTTTTTTTTTTTTTTTTTGGCTTTTTGCTGTTTCAGTAATAGGACGGTCTTACTAAATGTTTTTCATTAATTAACCACTTTGGATCGATAAGTGAAAATTTATTGCGGATTACATTCTTTTGGTTTCACTTTCAATAGTGATCAAATGATGACTTGGTTGGGAATACCAAAAATTAGGTAGTACATAAAGCAGATAGCAAGTGTTCTCAGAAGCATGGCAGTGAATTGAAAACCATAATGACCCTTGACTTCGGCTTATCAAATGTTCTTTATAGATTGAACATTTTCATAACTTTAAGAAACATCACAGTTTAAAGGATATTTTCAGAATCACTTCTAGAAATAAAAATGAGAAGAAAAGGTAAAATTGATTTCTTGATAAGCTAAAGATAAAGTACTAGAAATAAAAATGAGAAGAAAAGGTAAAATTGATTTCTTGATAAGCTAAAGATAAAGTGTTATGTTCTTTGCATAAGATGTATGATTTGGATTGTGATGCTATCAAGTAATAAGAGTTACACTTAGTATCATCTATAATTTTTGATATTGTATTAAGTGTTTGATCTATCAAGAAGAATTGAATTAACGTGTTGAATTTGAAGCAACTGTAAATCTAGAAGAAAGCTTGTATAGAAACAATATAAACAAGAAATAACCTTGAAATTCTAAATACAAGAATATCAAAAGTCTAAGAAAATGAAAGTTAGATGTCTAAGTGCTACAACTTCCTGTGTACGATACTATAGAGGTCATACAATGCTCGTGGAGAAAACCCAGTCAAATTAAATTTGTTCTTCAAACTGGCTGACTTTTCAAAATCTACATAATTTTGCTGAACGCATTTGATATTCACTGCGCGAAAATGCATGTGGAGGATTGATGGTTAAATGTGTTAATTAAAACTTTGATGATCCACTAAGCAGATTAGTGTGTGCCAGGGGATTCTTCATGTTGATTGCTCTTTGCCTATTTTTATACCTTTATCCGCCTATACAAGGAAAATTAATCAATATCAATAAAAATGTATACAATTAAGATATTTTTTATTAACTTCTTTTTATGGTTCATTTATCAAAACTAAACTAAAAGTAAAATACTTATACACTAAAAAAACATAAACAGTCTAATTAAATATACTCAAAGTGTACATAAAATGCATTTTTTACTCTCCTATACAGAGTGACAAAGGACTTTTATGATAGACGAGTGACAACGGACTTTTATTGTAGACGGATAGAGATGATACTACCCATTATCTTGGTGTAGCAAACTCCCATAGGATACGTAATCCAACTGTTCATCTAATATTCCCATGTTCTGCTTTTCCACCTTTTGATCCTCGTAGCATGTTTGCATAATCATTGTTTAAAACCCAAATTTGGGATATCAGTTATGTTATTGAGAAACATAAACTAGTCATCCTGTTTGTGCAATGGTACTCAGTCATTATAAGAACCGGAAAATATAGTGTTGAAGAAAAAGTAATATCAAAGGGCAACAACAACTAACACCTTTAGAATTTAGAATTCCATTTGCTTATTCTGGTTATTATCGACTTCAACATGATTGTCCTACAATTGTAATTATCCGTCAAACACTAACACTTTCCTCATTATTGATTACAAATTATTAAAAATTGAAAAAATCATTTAAGAAACTCATTAAATGAAAAACCAACATGAATTTACGATTTTCAATAAATTTTCATCAATAATAAATAGTGTATTCAGTAAACTCGTCGTCACTGTACCTACACGCATGGTAACAACTTTGACAAAAATAAAAAGGAATGTAACATTGTCTTTAGTAAATACAAATTATGTATCGTCATTCCTGTTGTACAAAAGCACGACAAAATGAATAATTTCATCTCATCTCCGTTATTATTGGTCAGGAAGTAATTGTAACAAAACAAATATGAAGCTTGATTCTTCTCTGTTAAGGACCTTCTACACACATTTGTTACGTTTCATTTTCAAACAACAGCTAAATGGCTTTATCCTCTGAAACATTGCATTCAGGGGCAAGGTAGAGCCAACCAAATAAATACAACGCCGACAGGTTCAGATGAAATGAGGAGAGGGGAATTATTGTTGCATTTTTTTTGTTCAGTTGTTATTTAGCAGACAAAGAAAAAGAAAATCTAAACATGCAATTCATCATAATCTTTTAGTTTGGTCTCGTCCATTTTTTGTCTTTGGATTCCACACCTCACATTAATGTCTTGTTTTGTGGTCCATTTTTTCTTGGATTCCATCTCTCACATCATAGGAGCTCTGTAGACAGAAATTGTTGGGTTTGTATAGATTGAATTTCTTTATGCTAACAACTTGTGTACCACTATTCCCTGTTCACTGTAGGATTTAAATGTATACACCACATTCACTGAATATGGGAGTGAGATTCATGATAGTATAGTCATAAAAGATACTCACAAGCATTATAGGTGTGAGAATACTGCATGATATACCCCAATAATGTAGTGGTATTATTTTGGCACATTGCCCCATTTAGTTGTTCATTCTCTGTGCCTTTTATTGAATAAATTACCATTTTAGTCTCTAGAGTGTCAGTCTCAAAAAGTAAGAAAGTCCTTAAAAGTGCAATCCGTCAATTACGTTGGTCTAAAGTTCAAAAACAAATGAGACTTAGGTAATAATTTTGACTTGTTTTGGAACCGAAATGACAATAAATAGTCAAATTTAGCACCTGAGATTTAAATGGTGAAAGTACTGAAATTTTCAAGAACTTGTTTGGAATTTTCTTAGCATCAGGAACTAAAGTGACAAAATAGTGGTCTATTCTCTTTTTATTAGCAAGTTATTTGTCAGTACAACAGTAAATCATCCTTGAATCTAGTAACCTTGAAATGAGACCACCTCTTCTCAGCCTAAAGCTTTTAATGCCAAAAATGAATAAATAAATGAATACAAATATACAGCGGATCTTTAGAATGTATTGGTCTTCGTTAGCTACAAGATTGGGGAGAGAAGAGAAACCTTAATATATATGTCCACCCATTGCAAAGGTTCACAAGTTTCTAGCTCTAGACATTTTGGATCCATGTCATCTAGAAGCAGCAGCTTGCACAAAGCCTAACAAAGGAGACCGTATCAGGTGCATATCACGCCTCAGCTTCCAAACAAGTGAACAATCTGATAATAATTTACTGCTGATAATCAACCTGTTTCATGTTATAGCTTAAATATGTAGAAATATGGGAGCAAACTATCTTAGACTTGCCTATTTAATTAGCTACGAAAAACTCTCATCAATTCTAATTTCCGAGCAAATACATTGATTTGCTAGATTAATGTAAGTAGTACCTAACATTAATGGTAATGCTGACAGTTGTTATCAAAATAAAAATTACATTTGAACTGTATGAACTGTGTGATGAAAGGTTTTAAGAGTAAATTCATTTTCTCATAAGACAGAGAAGCTTGCGTACAGGGGCCGATATCTAATAAAGAGACTTAAGATCACGACTATGGTTGCATGATTAAATATTAAATTAATAAAATGCTAAGAAAGTATCATACACCTTGCATGTCTAAGAGGTGAAAAGGGTATCCCCCTGTGGCTGAACTCTTCTACATCCGCCAATTAAAGATTTGCTGCTCTCCGAAAATCAGTGCCTGATTGGGAAGCACTAAGCTTGTGCAATGTTGTAACACAGCTGTAGAAGAAATGCACTGTAACAAAAGGAATAAGACTCTAAGACAACTTGCATCAACTATGTAACTTGATACGGAAATAAATCTAAGTACATAGAAGAATAGTGTCCAGTACCTGTAATTATGAACTTGCTAGTTATAATATTAGCCATTTGGTTTCATACCAGGAAAACATCACATTATGGTTCTCTTGATTATCACATGAGAACATGATCATTGATGTGCAAGTCCCAGAAGCCCGGGATTTACATCATAGAAAGTCCAGTGTCTTGAGAATGAGATTGCATCAATAAGAATGCCTTTATATAATAACACATTAAATTCATTTCAATGATGCTATTGAACACTTGAATAAAATGAAGGAATCTAGATTGTAAACCAAGTGCGTAAAACATGTTTTCCCTCTCAACTGTGTACAGAAGGAACTGTTATGTCAATAGTCCTGGAAATTAGACCCCTCCTCATCATATCATCGTGAAGTGTCAGAGCTTCATTGATGTTTCCTAGTTCATGATATTTTCTCAATAGATACATACAGAGAACTTGATCAGGAATAATACCTTTGCTGAGCATCTCATTTAGGAATGACTTTGCCTGTTGTACTTGACCATGACGAGAAAAACCCCAAATAAGCGCAGTATACGCATGCAGGTCTAGCTCCATACCTATTTCAACCATTTTATTTTGCAAACTCAAAGCTTCTTCAGGATTTCCATGCTTCATATTCGCATCAATCAAAGAAGTATAAACTAATTTATCTGGACTGATTCCCTTATCCAGCATCTCATTGAACAAGTCCTTGGCTTCTTCAACACGATCACTTTTACAGAGACCATCAATAAGACATGTATAAATCATGATATTAGGTTGCAAACCAGATAGAGTCATGAGCTCAAAGTAACTAAGAGCCTGCTGAACTAAACCTTTTTTGCATAAACCATCAATCAGTACACCATATGTTACTACTGTAGTCTTGATACCTAATTCTTGCATCTTCTGTATTAGGTTAACAGCTTCTGTGGTTTTCCCAACCTTAAAATATGCATCCATAAGGGTTGTGTATATATAACTATTTGCAGTCAGACCACAATCCATCATTTCACGAATTACAGCCTCAGAATCTTGTATATTATTTTGTTTGCAAAGGCCCCATATTTTAGTTCCATACAACAACATATCTGGTTTGAGGTTTTTCTTGTTCATTTCCTCTAAGATATACATAGCCTTCTCCATCATAGTAGCCTTGATATATCCATGAAAAAGGGAAGTATAAATCTGCTGATTAAGAGTCCATCCAGCTTTCAGCAATGCCCCAAATAATTCTTCTGCTTCTCTCATCCTTCCATCTTCACAAAGACCATCAAGTAATGCAGTGTAGGTGACAATATTTAAGTGCACCCCAGCCTGCTGCATCTCACTCGCCAGTTTAAACGCTTCATTGAGATCGCCTATTTTACAATTTGCATCAATCAGAGAGGTATATGTAAACTCATTGGGACGAAGACCAACCCGTATCATGTCAACGAAAAATTTATTTGCTTCCAGTATCATGCCTGCCTTGCAAAATGCATCAATTAGTGTACTATAAGTTACAACATTTGGCTGCAATTGTCTTTGCTTCATCTCATGCAGATAGTTAAAAGCTTGAGGAATTCTTTCAAATCTACAAAAACAATTAATAAGAGAATTGTATGTTATCACATCTGGTTCACATCCTGCATCTTTCATTTCCTCTAATACAATAACTGCTTTGGTTAATAACCCTACCTTTCCATAACCATCAATGAGAGAATTATAAGTGACAATGTCAGGCACAAGACCTGTATCTTTCATTTCTTCAAACAAACTCCAAGCAATTTCTAAGTCCCCTTCTCCGGCCAAACAGCCTATCACTGTATTATACGTAAAAACCGAAGGCCAGAGGCCAGCAGCAACCATGTCCTTGAAAAAACTCAATGCCAATTTCCCTTTGTCTGATTTTGAAAGCCTGTGAAGAAGCTCATTACAAGACCTCACTTTTGGTAGAACCCTAAACTTGTTCATCTTCCAGAAGCATTGCCTAGCCTCCTCAAGCATCCCTAAATCCACTAAAACGCTAAACAAAGTATCAAACACTCCAAACCCAGGCCTACAAACATTCCTTGTAGACCACAACATATCAAAGAAGTCAAACCCTGGAAACTCCCTCCCCAACAAAATCCATTCCCTAATTACATTTCTTGCATCAAGATAAAACCTCCCACAAAACAAAATGTGAGCCAAAACGCAATAAGACTCCGCGGCATGGCGAAACCCGGCTCGAGCCCCTGCCTCCTTGAAGAACTTAAGGGCTGATTTTGGGTCCCCTTTCAGCTTCACCAAAACTAGAGACACCCAAACGGGTGCCAATGCCGAATCAAACATGTGAGGACCGTCCTGTTGCAAGAAACTACGCATTGATTCGGAAGCAATGTCATCAAATGAAGATTTGGAGACAAATGGGTGTCTCATAACACAAAGAAAGCTGGTGAACCAAATCATGGGGCGAGCAAAAATTGAATTTTTAGAGGAGGGCAATGAAGGATTGAAGAAAAGGGGAAAAGGGTTTTGAAGGGATGAGGAACAGGAGGAGCTTACTCGCAGTGAGGCATTGCCACGGATGTTGCGCGCAAAAAGCAACATGTTTAGTGAAAACAACTTGAACTGGATTTTGATCCTTCATATTGGGGATTGATGTTCACAAAGTACGAAGGGTTTCATTGCTGTTATTGATGGAATAAGAAAGAATCAAATACTGTTATTAGGGTTTATGGAAGATACGGGAGAAAGACCCATTCCGGCCATTTGTTCTGTTCAGTTTCATAGTCAATCTTAATTCACCTTTTTTTTTCCAAAAAATAAACGTGGGAAATTAACAGTGAGTAAATCCCCGTTTCAATTGTGAGACTATGGTAGTAGTTTTGGGAATTAAAAAAATGTCAAATAAATAAGTAAAATAAAAATTATTGTGATTTTAATCTTTGATATATATATATATATATATAGTCATTATAAACTATTAGTTCAGTTAATAAGTAAAGGGAGTTCGTGGAAATAATTAATATAAGTGATGAATTTAAGTTTTAAATATTTATTTAATATTTTTAAAATCTACAAATATTATTTTAAGGATAAACTTTTATTTGAAAAAACTTTCATAAACCATCTTTATGCAATCAATTTTAAAAAGTTCTAAAGTTTTTTTAAAATCTTAACATTAGTTTGACAAGTAGGCAAATTTCTAGGTATTGTTCTAATGAATAATAGGATCAATGTTATACACTAACTAAATAATTTGAGATAAATAATTTGAGATTGGGTGTGAGAGAGCATCTAACTGCTATTATTCTAAATGAAAATTTGTATATTATGAAATTGGAGTAGTAGAAAAACACTTGTATGAAGAAAAAAAATATTCTGATAAACTGGTACGGAGAAGAGTAGATTATAAGAAACTCTATCCTATAGCAAAGATATGGCAGCAGCTCTACAATAAATGTTTTGTCTAAATTGGGCTCTTCAAAATTTAACTCTAACGACCGTAAGGCAGTGAAGATTCACAAAGAAAGTTGGAATTTCAAAAACTAAAATATTAATAAAATTCAGAAAATGAGGTAAACTTTTCTTATTTTTATTTCTTCCTATAACTGTGAAGCTTTGTTATCAAAGTTGCAAATCTTTCTTACATTCTCTTTTAATTAATTTTTATTATTACTTTATTAATTACTTTAATTTATATTATAATAATTATATAATATAATAAAAATAAAAATAATAATTATTTATTATATTTTTATATATATATATATATATATATATATATATATATATTAATTTATTATATAATATAAGAATAAATAATATTTAA
>Ga0099825_1005497_pt1 | contig 16221 bp, 11 predicted proteins | sample SiratroredBW_FD_76838 | JGI IMG/M metagenome (GOLD analysis project Ga0099825, IMG submission 76838) | Root nodule microbial communities of legume samples collected from California, USA - Siratro red BW | ecosystem: Host-associated > Plants > Roots > Nodule | place: USA: California | collected...
GAGATTCTTGAACTCTTACTTTGTTAAATTCCTAATTGTTGATTTGGGCCATTGTTGGTGACCACTTGAGGATTAGGAAGAGTTTATTGATATGCTCTATGATTAAGTTTAGAAAGACTTATTATATCTATTGATTTTGTATTAGTGGAGCATTTAACGTTCCGTGGGTTTTTTAATCTCTTTTGAGAGGGTTTTCCCACGTTAAATATTGGTGTTGTTTTCTCTGCTATTTTTGATTGCGTATTGGATATTATTTGGTTGATTGACTACATTCAGGGAGCTTCCATATTGTTTGGTTGATAGTCCATTGTATTGTTTCCGCTGCAGGTACCCATCACCTCTTTCATCTATCATTGATAGTCTTGTGCCTTAAATTCAATATCTCGTACATACATAGTACGTCCAAACGTTGTGAATGTAAAAACAAAAGCTATCCGCCAAATAGTTGGGAACCAAAAAGGCTGTTATGTTATGACAATTCCCAATCATGAAACAAGGATAAGATTCACTGATTATGAGCAGAACAGATTTAATGACTACTTTTGAAACAAGATATGGTACAGAGCAAACTGTCTAAGAATTTGCCATTACCAATTCAAGGTTTAAATAATCCCCTCCTATTTGTGTTTGGGTTGAGGAATGTAAAGTACATATTAATGTACTCAAGTGAGGGAAATTGACAGCAGATTTAAACTTTAATATTATACATAGATGAACTAATTCCAGTGGAATATGATAAGAATAACCCCTCCTCCAATGGTAGGACACCTCCAACCTGATTTTGCCATGTTAAAGTTAGTACAAATAAAAGCCAAATGTTGTCAATTTCATTCTTATGCTTACAAAAATGTTCAGCGTCCCCCAAGCTGCTATAAAGAGGATTGATCCTCAGTAAGCAGAATGAAGCAAGAAAATAAAGACAAAAAAAGGATCCACATTGGCCCTGCAACATGACAAAGTCATACCAATCTACTATTTTCCTGATGAAATCAAATATCTACGACATGGATAACATCCTCTCAACATAACTGAAATAGTATGATACAACATCTAGAGCTCGAATTTCAGCTTTGGAGGTAGGAAGTCCAAGAGAAAACAAAGGGCAGCATTATCTTTCCAAAACACAAACATTAAGATACTCCTTTCAATCGCAAATATAAGAAAAGAAAGGTTTTTGAGAGTTTGATTTAAGTATAAGCAAATTTCAATTAACTTTACCTATCTCTAAGATGTCTTCCGTTTAATTGAGATTTTATTCCAATGACTCTCTTATTTTTATGTAGTTTAGGAAAAACGTCTATGTTCCAAATGAAATTAGAACAATTAAACTAAACTGATTAACTTTTTTTTTGTATTCAAGACCCAAGGAAGTAGTATTTAAAAAAAATTATCCATTGTAGTTCCAATACAAAAATGGGTTCCATTTGTTGCATAGGAACATACACAAGTAATCAACACAGGAACTATAGACTCGTGTTATTAACAATCCTAATAATAGAATTTGAAACAAGGATTAAAAGATATATTAGCATCTGCACAGTCCCAACAATTCACAAGGGCCTTGATGTCCCAAATACACAAAAGTAACCACACAAGTTTGCTGTGCATTCATGCTAGATTTAATCCATTTTCTGTAAAGTTCAATTGTGTAGAAAAAGGTCCAAATTTACAAATGAGGTATAAGATCGAAGCAATTATTGTGTCGCTAACACGAAATGAATTTTTAGGTTACCCAAAATTCAAATGCATGGTTATAAAACCCAACAGGATTGGAATGAAGAGAAAGGAAGGACCTGAAGTCCGCCATCGCCGGACGTAGAGGGAGTGAGAACGGGTGGTAGGTGGTGGCGATCGACGACGACCTGGGCAGGGACGCTAAAACCTTTACGAGGAAGACCGGTTTCTCTGACTCGATACGGTGTCGTACGTGGTTGGGCGTCGTGTTCATCGGCGGCGGCATCCTTGGAATCGTGATCGTGGTTTCCAAGCCCTAGAAATCCAGCAATCTTTCTGAACAGTCCCATGACTCAGAGGGTATAACAAAAAAAAAAAAAAAACGTGGTGTTGGTTTTATCAGGTCCAGAATCCCTCTCCACTTCACGCTTTTGCTTGCACTTTGCAGCTGCAGTTGTTGCACGGGAAATGAGATACGATGAGACGCTAAATACAAGCAACCAACCAATCCTTCACTTTCTATATGCTGCCATTATATTTGTTTTTCATCTTTTATTATTCTATTTTCTGGTTAGATTTTAATTTTTCTTAAATAATATGTAAATCTGATGCCGATTATCGAATTAAAATTCTGTTGTATAATTGTATCTAAGTTTTGACTTCATTAAATACTATTTTTACATTTTAATTTATCTTCTATGATTATATGTTTTCATTATTTCTGTTTAAATATCTTTTTATTGTTATTCCAAGATTTTGTTTGTATTAGCTTGTAAAATAAAATTATCTAATTATTATATTGTATTCGAATACTATTTGAACATATATATTTTATTATGCCTTCAATGTGTATGATGAATAGGGTTTGAAGAAGATTTTTTCATTCGTAGGCATATTTCATCAGTATATTCCTTATATAAACGAAAATAAGAATATAATAAGAATATACTAATAATTGTCCTTCCTCATATTATTGCATTAATATCTATAGAATAATGTGTAATGAGTGATTGATAATTTGTCACGAAGGAGGAAAAGTTGTAGGATGTATCCCACATATAGAACCAAAAATAAAGAATCCAGCAGAGAATTTCACAATTATTTGATACCCTTGTTTTTCCCTGGACTAATGTTTAAAGTCTAGTCATCATATACTTAAGAGTTTAGGAAAATGTTGATAACCTTTTGTCAAGTTATAGCAGCTCTAGTGTATGGTTTCTTGTTTCTTGGAGAATTTTATTTTTGTACATGTATTATTGATATTCTTTAGCTCTTGTAAGTTTACTGCCTTACAATTTAAGCAAACTTATAAAAAGATTGGAATACTTAAGTATTTCCTTATTAATTTATTTTTTATATTTATCTTTTCAGGAAAGAACTTCAGTATAGATCAACGCCAACATTTAAGGCGAAAAAAATAATTACAGAACGCGCCATTCATATCATTAAAATAAAATACAATGTTACAAGGGAGATAGAACCAATTAAAAGTTAACCACAATCATTTGACGGCACACTATGTGATGTAAAGAAGAAACTCAGCTATAACTGGTAACTGCACAAGTCAGCGCCTTTAACTATTTGGGTTTGCTTCCATCTCCACCCATTGATCTGAGGTTTTCCCATGTGACGGCTAGCACCTTACCTCGTAAGATCCTGCTTTTGTAATATAACGAACCCACTCAACAGTGTTGTATCCACTCTTTTCCCACACCTTCGGAGAGTAAATTACAAAAACCACTGAGTTCTAAGAAAAAGCTAAGGTATCCACATATCAATGTTAAAACAAAAAAGCCTCGTAAATCAAGTTGGATACCTTCAGAAAACGGACACGTAAACCAGATGCAGTGAACATGGGAACCTGCATTATGAAATATAAGACTTGTACGTCAAGCTACTATATAGGAAGCGAGAGTTTGGAGACAGATTCTCAACTGGAGAATGTGATATATTACATCAGTAGTCTTCCCCGCAGCAGAAGGCCATTGTCCACTAAACTTACCCAAAAAGAAAAAGGAAAGTTCAAAAAATATAATTTGCCCAGAGAGAGAAAAGGAAAGACCATTTCATTTCCTCTGTACTGACAACTGAACAGAATATATATTAATATAGTAATGAATATACAGGTCCCAATTCCCGATTACTAATTTCCGTAATTGACATGTATACATTAAAGCTGGATTAATTACACATCCAACCATTTTAATGAATAAGCTTTCACAAATACTTTCAAGGCAATTAGGATGTTCCAGCCATTTTCGTGGAATTTGTTAAAACAACAGATAACAAACCTGAAACTCCATCTGAATTGGTGGTCTAGTCCAAGATTTCTTTTCTGTCATCGTGGAAATCAGTTCAACTTCTGCACTCAAGGTCGGCTCAGTTTGCCCAGGAAATTTTCTTATTCTACAAATTAAGAATAGAATCGGATGTTAATACCGAAAACCACATTAAATAGTACCCCTAACAAGTTAAATTACAAAATAATTCTAGGAATCCTATCCTATCATACAATGCAAAACAACATAGTTCAAACATGATTATTAACATATTCAAACATGATTATTAAAACATAAAATTACTAAGTAACAGCATGCATATTTAAGTTACTCATGATGCTGAGTTAGGGTCGGAAAACCAATTTCAATAACCTTCATTTCACATAGTAATCATAACAAAGCGAGACTCTTACTTCCAAACCAAACAATCAATAGCTGCATTATATTTTGCTCGCCCAGATGTGACTGTGAAACTCGTCTTCGCTGTTTGTTTTGGCACAGGAATTTTGACAACAACCCCCAGTGCAAACATCTTTGCACCAAAGACACTCTTTACCTGAAAAGCATGTTAATAACAAATAAAACAAATGGGGGATATATGACATTCAATAGATTTGGCCTTAAACGTGAAACTTTTCAAACCTTAACATTTACTTCCATCCTTGTTCGACCAAGTTCCTTGATGGTCGGCAATACTTTGAAGGGAAGATTAACGCCCTCGGTGATACGATATCTATCAATATAAAATAATCTTAGAAGATATCAGACGAGACCAATAGCAATTCTGGCACCGTTAAGAATTCACCTGATCCTAAATCACTTGTGATTTTATATACCAAGTGATGCAAAATGGTAAAATAGACTTCTTGGACCTACTAAATATCCTTTGAATTTCATGATGAAAATGAGAATCACTTCAATGCAACAAACATTATGAAAGAAAGAAAGTAATCTAACAACTGAGGGAGCATAACCATCATTCTAAATAAGTGAAACTAGGATAATAATAGACTGTGAATGGCATGAACACAGGATACATTTCCATTGCAATATTAGGAAGGCAAGGAAAACTTAATAAACTAAAGAAAATGGATGTTTGTAAGAAAGATTTCAGATGCACCCCTTGACTTAACTCCTTGGTATCAAAGCGAACTGGATTTATGAAAATTGGGCAGTTGAAACCAATATGATCCTAAGAAAAATCAGTTTTCAACGTCGCTTTTGGTGGCCTATTGTGGTGTCATAGAAGGAATTAAACTCTCCAACAGAAGCTTAAATCATATCATAAAAATGTCAATAATCCATTGTCTCATTTTAAGAAGATCTACCAAGAAATAGATTATCAAGTGTGCCTTGCAGAAAACCAACAAGTTATTTTGAAATAGTTAATCAAGAAGAATAAGAACAAGGGAAAGGAATCACAAATCCATTTATCCACCTGTCCCCTTTTCCCACCAGAGCATGCATGTAAGAAGTTTTCTGTAGGTTCACAAAATTTTATATATTATGATGATTTAAAGCAAAAGGTAAGAGCTTACTTCATTAGTTCAAATTCACCATCAGGTGGCACAAAACTAACTGTCTTTTCTGAGTTGAACCTTGTCAGATTTACACATTGATGGAAAGTTACATCATCCAGCTCAATAGTTTTACCACTGCAAAATGGATTTTGTTGACAATAGAAAACAATATTACTATTATAGCAGACCAAACAAAACATAAGGACTAATTGTCCTCCCAGTACGACACACAAGAAGTACTACGCTTTAGAAGAAAAAAAGTAAGCAAGCAATTCCCTACGGTAATATAACAGGACAAACATGTGTTTCAAATGATATATAAAAAGACAATGTGGCAACCATGTTCAAATGAAAACTACCTTTTAGTAGGACGAGATTTAATTTCTGACTCTTTCTCAAGGCCAATCTTGTCATTCAAACCCAACTTCAAATCAGGCATTCCAGAAAGAAAGCACTTCATAAGAATCTTCCCCGTAACATCACAGCGTAGAACAACACCTAAAATCATCACAATTAGCATACAATCAAGCAAGCATCAATGTTTTGGTGACAAGGAAAATTCATGACCTACCTTTTGAAGACATAAGAAGATTCACACTCTCCACAATATCCAAGAATACCTGCAATGGATAAATGATGTGAATTTGCAACGGTAAGGCCTAAGGATAAAAAAGGAAGATATTACACAACTTACCTCGTTCTTTTTGTATACAAGGCCTTCTCTCCGCCAACCAACAGCACCAGTAACTTGTAAAGTTGCATTTGGAACAGGTCTATCTAAAGGCTGTACCACCCAAGCATTCCGCACAGCACGAGATGAATTATAGGATTCAGTGAGTTATTTAAACAACATATCACATTAAGAAATGTTAATTCAAACAACAAACAAATGGACAGACACATAACACATGCACACACAGAGCCTGTAACTTGTGAAATCACATTTTGAATAGGTCTATCTGTGGTGGGGTATTTCCCTCTATTCCCTCCAACAAAATGATATTTGGTATTTTCATATATTCATGCAATTATAGATATTTTATTCTCCAAGGTTCCTTTGTCTAACTTTTTTCATCTCAATGTGATTCACGTTAGTTCTAGCAAGTCCATGCCCATGTACTTCAATGTATTTATTCAGTAGCATGTGCAGACGAACCTTGGATGAAAATGGGGAACGCACTCCTTCCTGAGTGATATAAAGCTTTAAGATTTCCGGAGAAAGATTTTGAGGATAACCAAAATCCATGATTTCTGCAAATATATGTAAAATATTTATCATAAACCCGTTCGTATTCAAATGATAAATATTTTTATCACGAGAACACTATTTAGGCTTTTATTAGAAAAACATTTGACTCTGGTGTTTGAAATCCTGCATAGCAAACATGTAGCGACTAGCCCCAAGAACATTGTTGCAGGATAACCACTATGTTAATAAAAAAATATATTGTATACTATATACAAGGAATTCTCAAAAGTAACAAAAAAATTACTCAACTAGTAATGACATTTAGAATCAATAAAGAATTCACAGGTGTGTCTCTAAACAAAACATACAGTAAATACAAGTTTCCTGGATAGGAATCTTCATCAATCACCATCTCTTAAATCCAAGTCTTCTTTATCATCTTCACTACTATTACAGCTATAGATTTCAGTATTAGAAATTGAAAATCCCAAAAAAGCCCTAACGTCATTTTTCAGAGAAATTTTAGGGAATCAGCACCTAGCATCGCTATAGTGCTGCAACAGCCACTATTCAGCCTGTAATTTGATTCACTAAGGCAGCCCCTGTAGCAGGCAGGGGCTGCTCCACACCGCTACACCGCTATAGCAGAACTCTGTTGAAATATCTGTTTTAATCTGTTGATTAAATAGATAAATGTACAACAATTATCAAGTAAGTGACCTGTTGCAGTTTCACAAATGCATTCATATGAAACTAGCCACTTCTGTTACATTTCACAACTAAAGCCCTAGTTCACTATAGTGTTGCAGTGGCCACTATTTGGTCTGCTTTGTCCACTACGGAAGCCACTTTAGTGGGCGGGGTCACTATGCTGCTATGGGCATCTATTTATACCTCTGTTTTTGTTTCAATCTGTTGAAAAATAGATAGATGCAAAACAGTTGTCAAGCAAGTGCACGGTTGCAGTTTCACATATGCATGCATAAGAGACTAGTCTCTTCTGTTACAATTCACTAATAAACCCTTTACTACCAACTAGAAATGTGGTAATTCCTTCAAATTCTGAAGAGAATATGAAATTACAAACAAACTATTTGGTGAGCATTTTACCCACGTAATATAGAGTTCGCAAGAGGCACAAAACTTGGAGCAAAGAAAATGTATTATTACCCTTGCTGCTAGCCTCAGGTTTTGTCACCCTATATAAATGTATTGGTTTAGCAAAAGATTCTTCGTGTTTCTCCCCAGTGAAAACCTAGATACTTTAACTTGTGTATCTGTATGAAACATTTCCAGAAAATTCAATTCATACAATTATTTCGTAATGTACAAGTAATGTTATTGCATCTACCTTTTCAGTGTAACTACTCACTTGAACTTTGAACAGAAAAATAAGAACTCATCCAGAAAATATTCCTTAAACAAATGACAGATTTTGAAATTACAGGAAACTAAAGCCCTTGCACTGACTTTCAGCCTAAGCATGCATTGCAACATAAATTAATTCATCACCACACGATTACATACCATCTAGGAGCTCATAAATAAGTACAAAATTATTGCGAATTGCATCCTCATCAAAGGCACCGCCAAAATATGATTTAAATAGAGCAACAGCCTGCAAGGAGGACATATATCAATCGTGATCATTTATATAACCATAAGTTAATTATGATCAAATATCTAGACTGGAAGACAGAAATCAATGTAAGAGCAACAAAAACAGCAAAGTCTTCATCTCAAAGTTGAGGAAGGATATAACGAAAAAGGCCCACGTCATGAATCATACTTTAACTGATAAAGCCAGATATCATCGGATAAGTTACAGAGGCAGCAAGAGGTTAAATACCTCAACAACAAACTTGAAAGCACAAGCTACATTAGCATTGCTGCTGACAACAATTACTATGTAAACGTTGCTGATCCTCATGTAAAAGAAAGAGCAGCCACCAATCTGCCTCACAGGACAAGTACCAAGTTCTTTTGTTTGCATTATATGTGTCCGAAAAGCATCAACCATATTTCCCCTGTAATGCAATAAGTTAGAAGACGTAGTATTGTTCCAACAAGTAAACTTGTCCTTAATCCTTATGACTATTCACTTGTCTTAGCTACATTACACGCTTCGATATTCTAGCATGCTTAATTGTACAAGCAATCAGAACTAACCTAGCAGACAGAACGAGCAATTACAGTATGGTTATTTCCAGAATACGAGTTCGCCAAACTCAAAACATGGGGAAAACTGAGTCCTGTGGAGTTTGTGAGCGCAAACAAACAACAGAAATGGTTCGGTTTGACTTCATTTAGCGGCTAAAGATCACTACTAAGCGATGTGTAGGAGAAAGAAAGAGAAGATGAATAGAAATTACCCAACATCGTCCCGGTAGAGACGATTGATGAGAACGTCGCCGCGGAGGTTCAAGAAGTATATAGCGGAAGCAGCCACCGGCATCTCCGATCCGGCGTATCAGCTTCTAAATTCTCCGACGAAAAACTTTGAAAGAAGAGGAACGATGAGATAAGGTGACTCCACCGCAGATCTGAGGCTAGGAGCAGCAACAACCACAACGAAACCTGGTCGGAGAAAAGGGAAGAAGGAGAGCAACAAAATGTTGAAGAGTCACAGTCAGCTTTTCTCGCAAGGCAACACTTCAACCCTCTTCAGCAACGTTATTTGATAACACGTGTATCTCCCATTAGTTTATTTACTGAACTTATATTTTTTATTTAATTATAAATAAAATACACCATGTGCTATAAACTTTGCTTGAATGTTATTGTTTCGCGTGAAAAATCATTCATGTAGTTCGCATAAGAAAATGTACAGAATCATTCTCTATTTGTTAAAAATTTAACTAAATTATTAATTTAATTATTCTATTTGTTTATTTAATTTAACTTTTTTATTATTAAAATAGAAGTATCCATCTACTTATAATCATCTTGCTTTATAACTTAATAGATGAGTATCTAATTAACTAAATATTCAAATATTAATTATTTAATTTGATTTGTAAGTTATTGTCTATCTCATTAATAAACTATTAGTATTATTATTCCATCAATAAAGCTATTAAACTTTTTATTACACAGGTTAACGTTTAAATAAAAGATTAGTAAATTAATACCATTTGCTGTATGTTTGAATAAAAAAATTATATTTGCATCTCCTTTTTATTAAAAAAATCCTTAGATTCAGGAGAGGAAATTAATAATATAGAAAATATTAAAAGAAGGTAGTATTAACAGAGTGAATATTTATGATATACTAAAAAAATAAGTCAAATAAAGATGTAGTAGAAAGTTAATAATAATAATAATAATAATTTATTATTATTATTATTATTATGTAGAAGACATAGTTTATATACTTCCAGGTAATTTCAGACAAATAATTTACGTACACCGAATAATTAAAATTTCAAATATATATATATATATATATATATATATATATATATATATTATTAAAAAAAACAAGTTATTTATAATATAATTTGATTTATCTTCTCTGTTTGTTTTATTTATGATATATTTAAAATCAAAGTTGAATAAAAATTAACTATTATGGGAACATAATATTTATGCTAGACTCAGATTATAATGGGCAATTAGAAAGAAGGAGATAAATAAGTTTGATTTTTAGTCTATATCCACAACTAAATACAAGTTATTTATAACTACTAATAAAAGATATTTTTTTGATATAATCCTTCATACGTGTATATAGTTAGTTATCAATTTTATCTTTATTAATATACTTTATTTTATTTTACTTAATAGATTTAGTAACTGTTTTTCTCAAACTCAATTAATTTATCTATCATAAATTTTCAAACAACTATGTATTTTATCTCTAAACTAACTTGACAAATTTAGTTGGGACATATATCTCTCAACGAACTTGTTAAGAGAACCACTTTACCGCTGACATCTTAGAAGGATAGATAGTTTGTTAAATGAAACTCCAACACTCGTCAAATTTTTTTATTTTTTTTTTCAAAGCAGTTTGTGATGATGATAGTGACGGCTACTTGATCTATGATTCACTCTTCTACAAATATTATATCAAAAATATATTTTTACATCTCTATATAATTGCAAGCATTAAATGCTATACTAGTATGTCTGGTATCAGTTAATTTATATATATATATATATATATATATATATAGTATGAAGTATGGGTTAGAAAAAATATTCAACATTAAATACTAGATTGATATTTATTATCTATATATTTAGTGGGATGAGAACTGTACTTATACCATTTATTTATAATTCACCTATATATAACAAAGATTAAACACAACTAGTTTAAATACAAATTATAACTACATTATTGTTATATTGATATAATTCTAATTACTTTAATCATAAAAATGATTAAACATGAGATTTATTTGTTTTATATATATAGTAATATTTTTGGCTTAGTAAATAAAGTTACAGTATTCTAAAACATTTTTTAATATATTGTTTATTGTAGGTTAAAGTCTATGAATTATCTACTACCTTTAAATATTTAAAAGTAAAGATATAGTTACAGTAAAAAAGTTAGTTTTGATAAAGAGAAAATGGTGTGGATAAAAGAAGAAGTGGTGAGAATGAGAGGGGATTAGGGATAATTGGACGGAGCTGAAATTGACAGGAAGCGGCAAATAGGTAACTATCAGATCATATCCAATTGGAAATCTTGTGAAAGTGTGAGGAAAGTAAGAATAATAAATTGGGAAAAGGGAGGGAATAAAAACGAAATCTAAAAGTAAAACCCTAAATTAATAATACTATCAGCCCAAAGCCCGCCTCTTATTCTCTGTCTTATATATACACTTCCCCTTTCCTTTTCATTCTTCTTCTCCTTCGTCCATTCCTGCACTCGCACGCACCTCTTCTCCAATCACTGCCTTCTTTATCGATCAAATCCAATCGCTCGTCTCTCTTCACGCATTCCCAACCCTCCGCCGCTCTGCGATCCGCATTTTGCTTTCGCCTTCCCAACCCTCCACCTGCCATGGATTCTCGGGAACCGCACCAGCAACCGCAATTGCCAAACATGATGGTGGGACCCACCTCCTACACTTCCATGTTGGCCCCCGCCACCGCCCGATTTCCTTTCATTAACACCAACCACCACCCCAACCCTCCTCCTCCCCCACCGCCACCTCCTCCCGAGCCTCTTAACGACAACAACGACTCTGCGCTGAAACCGTGTGCCCTTGGGATGGGTTCCTCGGAGTCGTCCAAGAAAAAGAGAGGCCGGCCCCGCAAGTACTCGCCCGACGGTAACATTGCTTTGGGGCTTGTCCCAAACCACGCAGCCGCTTCTTCCGAAACTCCGGCCAAGAAGCATCGCGGACGCCCTCCCGGCTCCGGCAAGAAACAGATGGACGCTCTTGGTAACTTTTTCGCTAATCTTTTTGAATGTGTTTTGGTATTTTTTTTTTTATATTTGTTTTGATATTTGTTTCTTGTTTATGGTTCAGGAATATCTGGCAGTGGTTTCACTCCTCATGTTATAACAGCCGAAGCTGGCGAGGTATACACTAATATCACTCAGTTAAGTTATCAGTTGGATAATAATGATAATATTTTTTTGCGCAAACTAGTGGGTTAAGTCTGTATCTTTGTAGGATATTGCCGCAAAAATTATGGCATTCTGTGATCAAGGACCAACAAGAACCGTTTGTATTCTTTCTGCTATTGGTCCTATCCGCAATGTCACCATTCGGCAGCCGCCATCCGTCTCCTCCCAATCTGGCCCTGATGTGTCTTATGAGGTATATTGATAATGATTTTATTTGTGTGCATACATTTAATATTTTCGATTGTTCAATGATTTAGCTTTTAAAGACAAAATCTTTAAAATCTATCGAAAACATATCCCTTTTGATTCTCATGGTTACATTTATTCTCATGCTATATTTCTGAACTGTTTAATAGCATGTGTTATATTCTGTTTCTATTGTTGAAGTTCAATGTAAAATAGCTAATGCGAAATGTGCCTTAAAATTATATTTCTGAACTGTTTAATAGCATGTGTTATATTCTGTTTTTATTGTTGAATTTATTATCTGTAATCATTTTGTTTAATAATATAATCTTTTAGTCATAGAAAGAATAGGAAATATATAGGTATGTCAGTCGGAAATCTTAGATTTTTGGAGTTGGTGCTGGTATTCTGTAATCAGGTTACTGATATGTTGGTTACTAGAATTATAATTACTATTTATTTATATTTAGATATTTAGATGCTCCATAGTTTCCTAGTGTTTGTTATTGACCTTCTTCAAACCAAAATCTATTTTGGAACCATTTGCGTTACTTTACGCCTTTAAGCTAATAAAGCTTTGACACCTTTATTGTATTTTTTTTAATTAGGACCACAAGTATCCGTAGTAAATATCTCTTTAATTGTTTTGATGTTATCCAAAACATGAAGATTTGAAGATTTGAAGTTTTTGAAGGTGTTGCATGTGATATAATAATCTTGTTCAGTAATTTATTGGTTAAATGTGTTTCGATATAGAATCCAGGGTTTCGTTTTTTGAAAATGGTGTGTCTTATTATTAGGTCCTGGTTAAACCTTTTCCAAATACAATTGTTCAAATTTGTGATTTGTGCTAATGCCGCTGTGCGAAACCTACATTTTCTTTTATTTGCATTTATTGAAGGCTACTTCCTATTTTCCATGCACTTTCCTTATTAGTAAAGGTATAATATATAGTGATTTAATTTAGCAATGGGTTTAAACAGATAATAATATTTTACTGGGAATGAACCAAATTTATCTGCATCTTTAGTTGTCCTTTTGTTTAATTTTACATAATTTCATTGTCACATCATTTGGTTGTGTCATTATTTGTACTCTGATATAACAAGTTAGTCTTTAAAGTTGAACTCACATCATTTGATGTCTTTTTCATTACAGGGTGAATTTGAGATCATATCACTTTCAGGTTTTACTCAACAATCTGAAAATAATAGTGGTCATAATGGAATGCGTTCCTTGAATGTGAGTTTGGCAGGTCCTGATGGACGAGTATTGGGTGGCGAAGTTGCTGGAGCTCTTACTGCAGCGTCGGCAGTGCAGGTATCAGTCTCAGATGGTGGAAAATTTATGTCAAATTGTAAACAATAGACCTATATTGGAATTTTTCTTCTGCTTTTATAGAGAACATTGTACAGATAGGTTCTTAGCTATATTGAAAGGATTGATCTAACTTCGATGCATATCAACAGGTCGTTGTAGGTAGCTTTATTGCAGATGGAAAAAAGTCTAGCTCAAGTAACCTGAAATCTGGACGTTCTACGACACCATCATCCCAATTGTTAACTTTTGGTGCTCCTACGACTCCAACCACTCCTACTTCTCAAGGGCCTTCAACCGAGTCATCTGAGGATAACGAGAATGGTAATTTTATTAAGGGCCCGGGAGGCCCGGGACTCTTTAATAATGTTAGTCAGCCTATTCATAACCTGCAGATGTACCATCATCAACTGTGGGGTGGCCATACTCAGCAGTGATGACGCGTTTTTAGTTTAAACACTGCAGAAGCAGGACATTGGCATAATGATTCTTCATAGTAGTGGCTAGATATCAAATTCCAAAATCTAACATGCATTATTGTTTTTGGGACTGATTTTAGGGCAGTCTATCTTAAGTTCTAAATCTATTTATCTTCATTTTTCTGTTTTAGGATTTTTATCATATTTGAAAGTGTTAGCGATGATAGCTTTTAATTATTTGAGCTTGTTACACAGTTGGATCTGTGTGTTCATTAGATATATTATATGCGGGTTGTTTTTCTCTGCACTCCCATAATTTATGAAAAGGCCAGTGTTCTTGTCTTTTGCTTAGTTTTTGAATTAGACTTTTTGGAAGGGTTAAATCATCCTTGGGGATGTGATGATATGGAGAGAAAAATTGTGGTTATAATGATAAGGTCGACAACACTAGATTAGATTTTCAGCAAAAAAAGTGCATTTTTGTCATAGATTCCGGAAGAGTGGATCTGGATTTTTTTAATTTTGAAAGACTTCATCTGAATTATTTTATCGTTTGAAAGGGTTGAATCTAAAAATATCTTTCGTGTTCTGGAAGTGTTTGAGTGTTTTGTTGTAAGTTATGCTAAATGGATATGGTTGCAACACTCAATACTGCAGCTCAAACTCTTCTGGTTCAACTCTTGGAATGAAAATAAATTCTGGATGAAGTCTTTTAGGATTGAGAAAAAGAAAGAATCGGGATCAGCTTATTCAAAATTTATGACAATGGAATCTTTTTTGTGGTGGTTGAAATTAGAGTTGTGAATTTTATAACTATGAAATGTATTAATCAAAACTTAATTTACTGTTCTGATCGGACAACAGGAAAGGTTCATTTTAACATTTTGGAAAAGTCTAATATGAAAATAACAAAAAAAAACATGCGTGTTATAATTTTTCTTTTAAATTTTGGAGATGCACTTACGAAGTTTGGAGGAAGAAACTGCCCAATATGAGCTTTGCTCCCTTTATCAGAGAAGCCCTTATTTGGCTTTGACCCGCGTGCCTGTGTGCTTGAAGAGGATAAACAAATTATAATTATAATACAAATTAAAAGTTAGAATCAAAATCAGTTTTTGTTTAAAATATTTTGTTGAAAAGCGATTAAAATTTTGTTTAGATACAACAAAAAGACCACCTTATACTTAATAAATTTCATAAGGGGTGTGAAAAGTAAATTTTTGGATGATTTTAGATTAATGTGTTTTTGGGAAAATTCTTTTGAGATTTGTATAACATAATTTATTTCCAATGACATTGACCAATGCTTTGATTTATATATTATAGAGTTGAGATTGATAAGTTTGTTTACCTTGAAGCCAAGCCAGCACTCAAAATTTTCTTTCATCCCTTGATTTCTGAAAGAGGAATGCATATTAATATAGTCCAGTTTAATGAAGTGATATCTGTTAATGGTTTTATCAGGAATGAGAAATGTTGGTAATTTATAGCGTTCAAGTTCCGAGAGTGGTGTGTGATATATGAGGTGAGGTATCGCAAGGATAGTAGCATTATTGGGGGGACATGGACATAGAAAACTGGACAACACAAACAATTTTGTCTTTCACTCTCTTGGTATATACTATAATCAATATGAAATATGAAACACGGGTAAAGGGCACACTTTGACTAGTCCTTGGTTTTGGTGGATAAATATGGAAAACTCTTGGTATTGAATGATTGTGGAATGCAAATGGATTAGAACCAAGTTAAATTGGCTCTCAAGATCACAACATAACTGATAAACGATCACCACAAACAACGTTTAGTTTTTACAAAATATAAAATATTTAATTATATTTGTAGGGTATACGAGGGTGATTTGATAATATTTTTGTTTATATTTAATATTTTTTATGCATAGTATTTTTTTCTGAGATCACTAAAATATATATATATATATATATATATATATATATATATATATATATATATATATATAATATTATATATAAAGATTATTTATTTTTTTTATTAATATATTTATAATTTTTTTTATATTTATATA
>Ga0099825_1005498_pt1 | contig 16221 bp, 7 predicted proteins | sample SiratroredBW_FD_76838 | JGI IMG/M metagenome (GOLD analysis project Ga0099825, IMG submission 76838) | Root nodule microbial communities of legume samples collected from California, USA - Siratro red BW | ecosystem: Host-associated > Plants > Roots > Nodule | place: USA: California | collected...
AAAAAAATATAAAAAAAAACAAAAAAAAAAATATAAAATTTTTGGTATTTTTGAAAAAAAAATTCTTATTTTTTTTTTTTTTTTTTTTTTTTTTTTTCTTTTCGTGTTAAACAGAAAATACACACACATTGTAGAAGGTCATCAGCTTGTAAATATATCTGAGAAGAGAGAGGAGGTAGAACCATAGCCTTTAAATAACATAACAGAACAATGAGATATTCTCTCAATACCGTGGACTGAAGTCTAACAGTATCCAACTAAAAATCAACATATAATCTGAACTCTTTAAACGCAAATATCAACTCGGGTTTAGTTCAGCACCGAGTTTAATAATTCCATTAGTCAATTCAAAGGATAAAACTATAAATACCAATCAGAAGCATGCTATGAATCCCTCAAATAATCAAAACAACAAGTCGAGGGCACCCATATCCCCCAGGTATCATGATCCAATGTTTCCAAATCTAACTAACTAACGTTTTGACTCCATGCTACATGCATAAGTATAAAAACAACATACAATATTTTCAATGAAGAAAGAGAAAGCTGAGCTGAAATTAGCAATCAATTTTACCTTTCTGCCATCTTCCAACAGGAGCCTTGATACTGTGACCAAGATAGTTCTCCCTATGCTTATCAACTTTCACATCGTCCCAAGTGAACTCTGGCCATCAAAAGTAAAACACAAACAAACATCAAAATCATATACATACATAACCAGTTAAAATTACAAACACAGATTTTACTCTCGAGAATGAATTTTGTAAAATCAGAGTTCTAGGGTTCAATATGATCGATCAACTCACGAAAACATAAAAATAAAAAAGACGAAACCCTAATTTGTAGAAACCGTTCACCATACCAAATTCAAGAACAAACTTTTGAAATTTGAATTTGACATATTTCCAAAACAATTCGATACCCAAAAGATAGATGGAAAATAACGAGAAATTGAAGGATGAAAATATGAGGAAAAATTGAAGGATAGAAAACTTACGATCTCGACCGCCACGAACGCCACCTCTGGTTGGATGATACATATCTGCGCCTAAACTCACAGTTCTCTCCTTCGTATGTTGTAAATTATTTGCCTTGCATCTATAATCTATGCAATGAAAGAATCGCGTTCACACAGAGTTTGGGCTTGTTTGGCTCGTATTGTTATAAGGAGTTTAGGTTGGTTTTCTTTTTTCTTTTTTCTTTTTTCTGCTTCCTCGGGTTTCAAAATTAGTTTGCAAATTTGAAAAAAAAAATCCTAGGTATATTTCTTAAAATTATTAAGTTGATTTTAATATCATTTATTTTTTTATATAACGTATTTATTTTTGTTTTAATCCTTAATTAATCTCATATAGCAATAATTTTAACTCAAAAAAATAAGTATTATATATAGAACTTATATTCGGGATTGAATAATCAATTAGTAATATTTGTTTACAAACTAATCCTCACACACACACACACACACATATATATATATATATATATATATATATATATATATATATATATATATATATATTATTTAATACTTTATTGTATAAATAATTTTTTTTATTTAGAATGAGATATAACATTAATTTTTCATTATGAAAAAAATGTTAATATCCAAAATTTTGATATGAAAGTGGTGGTGAAATTCAATATGGTTAATTAGAAAAATTAAAATATATAATAGAGTGATTATTAAAGTAAATGTATGCACGATAAGGATTCTTAAGAAAATCATAGTCTAATTCAATCAGCGATAATACTAATTTGCACTGACAAAGAAATGTACTAAAATTGTGATGACCTTCCAAGCTTGATTATAAGCTAGCATTATCATGATTTGTTGATTAATATTTTTTTATTAAAAAAAATATTGTGTTTTTCGTTTAACAGAAACTTATGATCGTTTGCTCATCATTTTGTCATAGTTTATCCTTTAAAAGAACTACACCATCATAAACAAAATGTTCCATAAGTCGTTACAGATTATTAAAACTTTTATTTTGATTAATAAAATACAAATAGTTTCTAAACTTTAATCATCTACATGTTATCATATACAATACATTGACAATATTATGTTGCAATAAATCTTATATACACATTTATATCTAAATAATTTATCAATTTGAAATTTATATTAAATGAAACATCTTTACATAGATAATTCATAGACAATGGAGTTAAGTATTTCTATAACCATAAATGTTATTAATATTATTCTTTTTTATTTTTATGTTGTTTTTCTTTTTAGTATTTATGAGTAAAGAATCTATTTCCAAAAAGTCAAAACAAGATATTGGATGAAGAAATAAATAAATATCTTCTATTACATATCTATCTCCTATGTAAGTCAAAGATAGTTTACCATAGAACAAATTATATTATCTTATCAAGAAAGTTAGATGGTGAAATACATTAAATTCATTTAATATTTATTGATAATCTTCTTTATAGTGATAAGAAAAAATATGATACCTTCTTAAGACTCTCTCAATGTTGTGTAATGACATCTTTTTAAAACTCATATATAAGCACTTACAAACATTAAAGTAAAGAAAAAAAATATTTAATGCACACTGAAGATTTTCTTCCTCATAGTAAAGTAGATGATAGTACGAAGACTTTTAACGTTTGGAAAAAACTCTCCTTTTTGAAAACTCACACACACATAGAAATACTTACAGTCACGAAAAAATAATTAATCGATCTATTTATCTATATGCTTTTGTAATTTTGAAGATTATATTTTTGAAAACTCACACACACATAGAAATACTTGAAAACATAATTAATTTATCAATCTATTTATCTATATCCTTTTGTAATTTTCAAGATTTGATAAAAACTATATCATCCTCTGTTGGAGTTTTAGCTTAAAAATACTTGCGTTCAAACTTCACATTTGTTTAAGATGTTTCGGTTTGTAATACATTTTTTTAGCCTCAAATACTTAAAAAAAGTTATTGTGTAAAGAACACTTACGGATTTTGCTTTAAAAAAAATTAAGTAAAAATAATACGTAGATGTTTGATCATAAATGATTGTAAAAAATACTTGTATTATTAAGAGAAAAAAACCATAAAAACAAAAAAGTTTAACACGATTCAACTCCCCTATGTCTTTTTGCACTAACAAAGGATGTGTTGTTTGATTTGGGTTGTCATTTTGAGTTACAAGTTTAATACTTTACAAAAACAAATAACTAATTGAATTTGTATTAAGTTGCTTTGATGCATTTGGTTTTGTATTAAGTTGCATTGGTATTAAATACAGACATTAAAGTCATCTTTTCAACTGTAATTAATGTCTACACAACAACAGCCTTCTCTTGAAAAGAATCAACACAAACTTAGATAATCTGTTATACCATTCATGCTATGATTTGTTTTTGTTAGGTGAGATACGTCTTAATGTTAAAATGAATTAATGTAAAAATATTCTCTCTATCTGTTTTCCTTTCTGAAAAAAATGTTTCATATATTTCGGAATATCTTTCTTAGAAGAAAAAGATATTCTTTCAGAATATTTCAGAACCATTAATACTCCAAATTCATTAAAACCATTACTCCTCTTTTATCCTATTTTATGGTATACTTAATTTGAATTGTCAAATATTCATTGAATGAAACTATTAAGAAACAGAAGAAGAAAAAATTAACTAATGAAGGAAAAAATGAAGGGGCATCTTTTGCCAGCCGCAATATAAGCTAATGTTTCCTCTCTTTTCTTGTTATTTTTACTCCTTTGCTTTCCTTTACTTGTTTCCTACAAAATTCTTGTAATCTCACATCTTTAGGCTGCAATCTTGATTCTTAACACAGCACCTGAGCAAGTTAGTGGATTCCTTCATTCTCCTAACTCATGATGAGACTTGAGTAGAGTTATGAGGACCTAGCAAGTCATCACAACTTGTTTCCTCACACAGGCACTCATGAGGATTGGCATAGAAGTAGTCCTCCTCCTTTGGCTTATCTAAGATAACTCTACGCCTACTTGGCTGAGCAATTCTCCTCTCGTGAACCCCTCTCACAGCATCTGCAAACTCTATCCATGAAAGGGTTCCATTTTGATGCATATCAACTAATTCTACCACCTTTTTTCGATCCAATAAGATGGTCTTTCTAAAACCAGAATACCTGCACACAAACTAACTAGTAAGAGGACTTGTCACTGTGCTAAAGGAGTGTGCTTATATTCTCCAAAACCAAAAGCAAGGGTAAATACATACCTGCGATGACCTTCCACTAGTTTTGCCATGTTCCCATCATAGGTAGGAACAAATGTGTTACTGGCTACTGAAACCATAAAATCCAAGGCTGCCATCTGAGATGAATGGTTCTGGAACTGTCGCAAGTCATCCCAGGTTAGCAATGTTTCCTTTTTCACCTAGAATTGCAAAGAAGAAAAGTTAGATGCTTCCATGCAGAACAATTTTAAAGAGCGGAAAGGAGGATCAAAAGGAGAAAATGCACATTTACATCAGGGCCAACCAACCCCTCTGAGAGCTAGACCAATTTTCAACCATAGACACAATGCGCAAGGAAAATTTTGCATAATCCACAACAACCCATTAGTGCTATTATTCTGAACCATTTTAATATCCAAAAGATAAACAGAAAAGTGGTAGGAAAAACTACAATGCAAATGAAAACTCACAATTCGTGGAAACAAAGCTCTCAATTGTGCAAGTCTACGTTCACCACCATAAATTTCACCAGCTGCAATATAGATCTGTGTCTCCCTACCAAAACCTAAGGCTCGCAGAACTAAGGCTGCCTCCTCTGGTGTCAAAGGACATAAACCCTGTGATCTCCTCTCGTCAGAAATGATCTCCTTTTCTCTCCACCAAGGGAAAGCATACCTGAATTACAAAAGGAAATTCAATATTGTGGCTCATATCAGAATTTCTGATCATAAAAATCTTTATTTTCTCAAAGTACTCCAAATCAACATATATAAATAATCCATGAAATATAGTATAGAATCTCTACTCTCCAACTGGAAGGTTCCTCCAACAGCACAACTAACTAGTATCTATTTTTATCAGTCCCAAACTATAATGTTCTTATTTCTCATCTCAAAAAGAATAGAAGGCATAATTAACAATTTCAAATCAATGGTAATTTAGCTATCACAGGGAAAACAAAAATGATATTCATATGTATCTTCCCTAGCATCTAACATAAGAAGCATCTCTCTCAATTAATGACAAAAACAAGAATGGTTAAAAATCCAATATATAAAGCCAAACATAAAAGACCTCATCTGCTTGAGCTCTTCAGCTTCTTTGTCAGTGCAACCATGGGTACAGCCAGAGAAAGCCAACATGTCCATCTCATATCTGAGATGCAATGCCACAAAAGGTCCCTTCTCATGAAGCATCTGAATCAATTTGCGCCCCAATTTCTCAATTTGAGGAGTGAACTTAAGTGCCTGGAAATTGACACGACACCTGAGTTTTTGTAAATCAAGCGGAAGACCATTGTTTGCTAGACGGGTATCAGTTTTGTTGAAATGTAACACCTTATGTTTTCCAAAAAGTGGTAAAATCTGCAATTGGAATTAACAGCATTGGATTAAACTCAATACATGTACTGGTCATAAAAAGGTAAAACAGTATTAAAAACTAATTATTTTCTTCTATGCATTCATCGAAGCCATAGTTCTGAATTTTGACACCTACTTTGGCACTACATCAGAAGCAACTCAGTCTAATTTATAAAGAGTAAACGCAAGAAAGCAACTTAAAGTTGTACTTGTGGTTTTCTTCATATTATTTCAATTTAATTCAGAAGTTAAAATGCTTGACTTCAATGATAATATATTTCTTAATATAACACAACCAATTGTCTCCATTTTCAACAACATAACACATTTCTTCTCCTACATTGCACACTTGCCTATCTTGTACTTTCCTTTTTAATGAGAACAGATGAGATATTTAGGAAGAAGAAGAATAATAAATTTGATAATTTACTGAACTTCAAATTCTCAGCCATTAACTGCTACCCCAGATAAGGAAACAATTGTCAGCTCATAGAAGGAGATGTGTCCATTAGAAAAGGTTAAAATACAAGTATTGCAGACAACAGAATCAAATCAGCACAAATTCATGGTTAATTACAGGGGGAAGCATTCAAAGTGGGCCGTCTATAATCACTTCAGAAATGACTTCTTACATGGAAGGTTTAAATAGAAACAGTAACTTTAGAAATGACTCATGGAATGTTAAAACAATTCTTTAACTATTATCCCAATTCACCCTCCACGATGGACGGGTACAGACAGTACCAATGACAGGACAAATGGAAAATTATAAAAAGCACTCCTATTTATATACTACAAGTTCACACTGCATTTTAGTCTTCTTGAATCGCATAACAAAATCAAGAGTAATAAAATATGGCAAAAACACACCTAGTAAGTAAAGCATGATTTAGAACAAGAAATCCATAATAATAGACTAGGGAGAATAATAATGCCCAAGTCCCAATCAATTTGAAAAAGGACAAAATTATTGACACATACAATTCATCGTATCTTCATGTCTACTAAATAAGACAACAGCAACATGCCATACAATCATAAAAGTTAAGAAAGGCTCCAAGGCCTAATAAAAAAGAATTAAATATTGATTTAGGAGGAAACTACACACTTGTATCATAATGCTGACAAGTAAAAGAATCCATTCTGTCCTAAAATTATATATTTCAATTACGTAAAAATAAAGGTGAAGGAATCATAATTACAATATCAAAACTTAAATTGCAATATGCATAGTATATAGTTTTTGGAATTTTGCTCAAATGACATGAAACAAATAAAATAAGCACACCTGTTCCAAGTAATATTTTTCATTAGACCAGCTAACAGGAGGCATCTCCAAGGTAGAGTATCCACGTTTGCCACTGAACTTTTTGGGCACTCTTTTCACTATCCGAACTTCATCTCTTAGAGAATCAATGAAATGCTTCACATCAAAAATGTCTTCAAAATTGCTGCAAAAAGAAAACTAAAAACCTTAAAATGACAAGGAGGCCAAATTAGAGGATACTCATCTTTTTTTCAGAACAAAGTATATACCTAGGGTCTGCCCAAAATGATGTCTTGTCAAGCTCCGGAACAACCAATGTGAGATTCAAAAATCGAGCAACTGTCACCATATCACAAATCTGAAACGTCGTACCACTAAATGAGTATTTATGCTTGTCATACAATGTACACAGAAATGGCAGAATAGGAAGTACAAACCGCAGCACGCATTTGATTCAAGCCCCCATTGCAGGAAACTCTTAGAAAACCATTACTTGTATAATTTCCTGTCAGGTTTCAGGTCAAAAGTTTTAAACATATACCAAAATGAGTTAGAAAATACAGATAAAACAGTTAGAATATCTTATCTATGAAACACATATTATTGCTTTACACTAGTCGTATTATACCCACTCACAACCCTTTTAACAACTAAAATACACAACATCAATGGAAACCAAATTATGAGGCAGGCACACCAACAGGACACAATTTTTGTCCAGTACTCAGGAAATTGTCAATAAATCCAAAACAAGCAGGCAGCTTTGAATAAATCATTATCTATACATATAAAATAGTTATAGAAGAAGTCTTATGAAAGAACATAACATATATCTATGAATGGAGATCATTTTGTAATATTTAGAGACAATTACCTCTTTTGTTTCAACTTAGACAGGTACATGTAAAACTACCAGGCATGAACGTATGCATATTTTAAGACCCTATGTTTTTGTAATATTTGCTTTCCATTTAGGTCCCTCCTGCCACCCCAAACCAAAACTGTATGGGACCACAAATCAGTATTAATTTTAAGCAGCTCTTCTAGCTATGATAATTAAATATCAAAATTAATTTCGATATTCAGAAATCAGTAAGATTAGATCTAATCTTAGTTAGAAATTCTAATGCTCGCATCACACATCCCCAATCACAACTTTATAAACACCAAACAAGGAATGCTAGTTAACAACCATAAGTCCATGAAGCATTGATGCTCCACCGAGATTTCACAATCCAAAAATAATTGCACCTAGTTTTAGTTAAAGACAACCATAAGGAGCACAATCGTCTCAAAACAAAATTAACAAATGAGTTTCATTGCTCAAGCATATCATATACATATCCAATGCAACATTACAGCTTCAAGTTATTCATTTAAGCAAACAAGAACTTAGCTGTAAGACAAGTAAGTATTCAGTAAAGAAACTAACTTTGGGGAAGAAAAGCAGGAGGCGATTGAGCAACCCCATTATCCCCTTGTATTGGAAGCTGAACTTGAGTTATGTGATATATACCATTAGTAATCCCAGAAATCAAATGTGAATGCCATAGTTCACTCACTGTTACTAACTGAACCAGACACGTCCACAGCACAATGCTTGAGCACACACGAATGAACCAAATCCTCAAACGTGTCCTAGGAATCACAGGACCCGGAAATTTATCACACCTCACTTGTATACCCTCTGATCTCACCTCCATTTCTCAGCCACATACCTCATTGCCGCTTCATCGAACCTTAAAACCTTCACACGGTTTCCAACATTTCCCACACAAACCAAATCAGCATAACACAAATAAATACACAACGGATAAATAAACTCATTAATGCAATCCCGTGAAGCCCTACCTCGGGCACAAACGATGCAACAAGGAGGACGAATCCTTCAGAGAAATTGAAACCGACCCAGAATTAAATTTGAAGCAGATTCTCGTGGGGCAGACTCAAAACACGATCTTTTTGCTCTTCAAGAATCAATGAGCAAAAAATTAACGAGAGAAGGAGGGGGAAAAAGTGTTACAGAGAAAAGATTGGGATCCAAGAAGAAGGGAGTGAAGAAGGCAAAGGATCAAATCTCAACGAGAAACAGACGGTCTTGCAATGAACTTTACAATTCCCTTTTCCGGGAAAATTGTGTATTTTGCATCTCAATGGAAGTTTCTCTCTCTTTTCCACGGAAAAAAAATGTTCTTTCTCTCTCTCAGATTCTGATTTTCTTGCTTTACAGTATAACCCAAAATCAGTTACCTTTTCTCAAGAAAATGATACCGCCCAGATGAATGGATAAGGATTAACTAATCAAAATTAAACACTTTCAAATCATTCTATTATAATTCTAACAACATCTTATCCTACCTTCAAAATCCTAGAGGACACAAAATCAATTATTTAAAGTAAAATACAACTTTTAATATATATCAACATATATTTAAAGTGTCTATTTTTCCCAAGTAAATAATAAATGTATTAATGGTAAAAAAATATTATTTATTATAAAATTTATTGAGTTTATAATAATTATTTAAAAGTTATATTTTATGATAAGATTGAGTTCATAATGAAAAATTATTATTTATGATAAAATTTACTGAATTTAAAAGAATTTATATTTTTCCAAAGTAATTAATAAATTATTAGTAGTAAAAAAATATTAGTTATGATAAAATTTATTGAATTTATAATAATTATTTAAAAGTTATATTTATTGAGAATGACTTTTATGAGCTGGGTATAATAAATGACCGTGGTGAGCCTATAAAATGTCAACGTTTTATTTGAAAAAGTATCCCATAAAAGAATATATTAAAAAGTTAGGAGGGTTAATAATGGGACTTATCCCCTGACATTTTGCAATTTCAATTTTTTTTATATAACATATTAATATTAAATAAATTATTATTATTATTATTATTATCTTTTCAATTTTTGAATATTATAATTTACTATATAACTTGCTTGGTTCTAATTTGATATATCTTTAGAATATAATTAAAAGAGCCTTTTCCTAAAAAATTATGCTTAATGCATGTATTATTTTTTATTATAAGTTTATGACTTTAACGTGCTAATCAAAATTTACTGCCTTATATAAAAGAAAAGAGAAAGTTAATTTCTCTTAACTTGTATACAGTGATATTAGAAATTGTTATTATTATTATTATACTCGTTATACAATAGTAATCCGTATAAAATATATATAATATATAAATTATATTAAGTACAAAAGGAATTACTTACTAGTGTGAGATTTTATTAAAAGATAAAATTATATATACATGTATTATAATTTTTTTTTTATTTATTTATAAGATTAAAAACATCTCTCTGATTTATCAAAACATTTGTTCATGTGTAACATGACATAGTTATAATATATCAAATAATCGACAAATATAGGATAAATTACTAATTTAAAAATAATAACTCATAAATACTATAATTATGCAAATATAAATAATCACATCATTATTTCAATGTATATTTATTACATCATTATTATTAATAATAATAATAATAATAAAATACAATCAAAACATTTTTTGGAATACAATATTCTTATGGATAAACTTAAAGACTAATATATGTAAGTTATATTACAATGCCTTTTTATAGTTATATCGATCAACTCAATAATTTATCCTAACTCTTAGATTAACTTCAATTTTTTTTATGAAACTCTTAAAATGTTTCATTATAATTGAAAATTGATTACAAGATGGTTACATAATGTCATTTTAGGGAACACAAATACACAATTATTGATTATTTATCCCAATATCCCAAATAAGATTAAGCAAGCACTACAAATATTATTAACTAGTAATTTTGACTAGGGAAGAACGTGAAACAATATAACAATTCATATAAGGAGGATATAAATTAAAAAAACATATTAATATAGGTGTAATTTCACAATGTGAAAAGTATATTGACAATTTCCTCTCAATCTATATAAAAATAAAAATGTAATTGGAATAAAGTAGGCTCATAAGAGCTTTTTGTATTATAATTGTTGTTTTCTACATTCACATTCTTCTGTCTTTTTATAAACTCTTCAAATATATAATTGTTGTAATGCAATCTTTGTCTTTGATATTGTTATGCATATGTCAATTCTTCTTTACAACTTGTAAAATTTTCTATTAATAAATTTGATTAAAAGGGTTATGTATGTATGTAGGTCACTTTCGACGTACAATGAGTACATCAAGTCAATCCTAATTATTATGTCTTATCTCTACCTAAAGAATACAATTTTTTTTTTCACTAAGTCAATTTTGGCTTTCCCTATTATTCTATTATTGTCACTCTTAATTAATTACAACAAATGAAGTTGTTTAAGATACAAAGATAACTCTTAAAAGAGAGGATATACAAATAAACACTCCTTGTTAAGAGATATCTTTACAAGACATTGTACTATTTATATCCTTTATAAGATGATCTATCTTTTGATGTATGAAACAACAACTTATATAAAGTATAGCATGACTCTACGTAAGAATGTTATTTTATCATGCACAGTGAGATTTCTATTTATATTCCTCTAGAATAAAATCATCGTAACTTGCACAAAGATTTTTTATTCTTGTGTGACAATTGTAACAAAGGTTAGTAGCCTTTCAGCTTACATAAATATATGTTACACTCAACTTGTTATGCTTCAAATTAACTTTCATATTGAACATCCCCATTCTAATATTGATAGCACTAATTTTAGCATATAACTATAAAAAGTTAGTATCTTATTTTAGATGTTTTATTGTGATATATGAGTCAACTTGTTCATGGTTTTTAAAATGATCTAGCCAATTCAAATTGAAGTTATGTCTAGTAACAAACTGTTATAAAGTCTTGCATCTTTAGTTAGGAAAAATTTTGATGAACATCCTTTACAAGTCTTTTCTTAACTAAATAACTTGATGATCTAGTAATGACTAGCCTTTCTTTCTCTTGATGGTTTGATTATTTTATCTACCAAGCATACTTAGATCAAAATATTAGTATATCAAAACATGATATTATTTATTATTGTCAACACTCAGTTTTGTCTAGATAATTCAAAGTATTAAATAAAAAAAACATAATTGCTTTAAGAGAATAAATACAAAAAAGTGAGAAAATTAAGAAATATATATTAAACAGAATTAAATTGAAGAAAGAGAAAATAAAAATATTTTTGCTTAGTTTGAAAAAAGTCTAAAAATATTAAATAAAATATTACGAATTCTTTTATCTAAAATATATTTAAGAATAAAAGCATATAACAAAATAAAATTTGATCAATTAAAATATAATCTAAATTTTAAGAAATGTGATTTCTGAACCAAAAAAATATTATGTAATCACCTTCTAAGTAACCTTCACACACCTAACAACACCCACGATTTTGGCACAGTTTTTAAATTCCAACTTCATGTGATAAGAGAATGATTTTAACAATATAAGGCAGAAGAATAAAAGGGAGAGAGAGTAGTAGGGCAAGAGTTTATTGAGTTTGAAAAAAATAAAAGAAAATTAACTTTGTCTCCTAACATTAAAAAAGGCTAACCTTTTATAAAACAAGGGGCTAGTGTGTCTAGCCATAAGAATATCTACAAGAAAGGGAAGAATTAGGGGATAAGGCAAAAGAAAAAGAAGAGAAAATCTCATAAGAAAGAGGATCGAAAAAAAATATTTCTTTATGTTCACGCTACTACATATCCTGTTATATCATCACATAGTTGACAATGTTGGACTTTTAGTGGCCACCAACACTTAGTTCTATTTTAGTCATCTTGCATTTGGTTGAATGACTAGATGAAATATATGCTAATTGACTATTTAGTCATTTCTCTATTGATATCTTCTCGTTGACTTTAACAGAAGATCTCATATCACAATTCTTGCATTTGGTATATCACAACTAAAATAATTTTGAGTTGCACAACTTTGTATTAATAGATTAACATGATGAAGTATATTTTTATAAAACATTTTCAATATATTCCATCTAGCAATACAATCAACAAAAATCTATCCAATAAAGATATTTTTCAAAACTTATTTTGAATTAAGGTTCTTTGTCTAAAAGATTAAGACATATATATCATCTAAGTCTAAGTTACTTTATATATGAGTTAGATAATCGATGATTCTTAGTATTTATGTCTGATCGAACATTATAATAAGACCATATCAAAAAGGATTAAAAACTTTTTTAGTTTACATTTTTACAATATTTTTTTAGTTAATATAAATAATAATAATATGTAAAATAGAAAAAGATAAGGATAAAAAGATATACTTAATTATTTATATTGGTCTATGTGTGTGACAATAAAATACATATATTTAACGAATATTTTAGAAGTAATTAGTTAATTAACATATAATTAAATAAACGAATACTAATTTATCTTGCCTGCCCAATCTTTTGAATTGGTCCATAATTTAATTTTTTATTTTATATATAAGAATCAATCTAACATATTTTTTATTTATTAAAATGTTTTAGAAAAGTTTATTATATGTTCGTATTATGACTTAATGTCATTCAAATCTTAAAAAAAAGTAAATATTTATTTTTAACAATATTTAAAAAAATTCCCTAATTTCGCATACTTAATCAATAATTGAAAATTTAACATTAACAATTCAATTATTCATGCATATTGTAAAATGTAATTCAACAACATATTCGTCTTTGTTTTTTATTGCTCTTATCCATATTTGTTAAACAGAGAAAGTAACCAACTAGGTTGAAATATGAAACAAATTTGACGTGTATGCTCCAATGCAAGACAAACACGTAAAGGATCAAAATTTGACCAACTTTGTAATATTTGGCACATACTATATGAATTCATTGTACATTCTTGTTTTCTATTATGTCGTCACATGAACACTATGTTTTAATATTCAGTTCAATCACTAAGATTCGAATCGTAATCTGGTCAGACCAAATACATATCCGAAGACATAAGAAAAAATTCAATAATACTGAGAAATTATAAGAATTAAAGATGCCACATTTACAGTGATAATATTTTTTAATAATTTATAAATATATATAAATCTTATTTTCATTAATTTTATAAAATTAAGTTAAATTTAAAATTCATTTTCTAATACAGTATCAAAGTTATTGAATTTATTAAACCATTTTTTATCGAACCACTATCAAATTTTTGGGCGTATATCTTGCCATGTCAGTAGTCTTATCCGATAGTATTAAGAATGTATATTTGTTAAATACTTTCTTACACAAAACAATGGATAGGAAGATGGATGTAAAATAAATTTACGTGAAAAGATAATCATAACTATGTTTTGTCATACAGCTATTTAGATAAAAAAAAAAGAAAGATGAATTTGAGATAAAAGAAAAGGAATAGTAGAATGTAATTTAAGGATTTGTTGAAAGAAAAATATAACTCAAATCCTATTGTTTATTTATTCAATCAAATTCCTGCTTTAATTAGCCAGTTGTATAAATATGAAATATTTCATATTTTATAAATAGTAAAAATTTACATATGCCACGCACAATTCAGGTAATGACATGTTTATTGATACGATTATCCAAAATTTGCCTAGATATCAGAAATTAACATGGCTTTGGTTGTGGTGGCACATAACTTTAATTTGTAATGATATTAGTTTGCAGGAGAAATAATTTCACTTACCTTTCTTCATATGAAATATTTACAAAACAATTTCATCAATACTCTCACTTCTTAAAACATAAAGTTAGCCAATAATTTGGATTCAAAATCATGGGGTTTCAAAATGCTTTAAAGTTAGCCAATAATTTGGCTGCAAATCCCAAGAATTATGGAGTAACTAATATAGGATAATTTAGGCCTAGGTGATATCACCATCTTCACACATTCAGAGATAAAATTGGGTTATCTCTCTCTCCTTTGCCGTCATCATCACCTTGAAGGGAGGGACTTTGCATACCCCATGAATTTAAAACTTCCACAATAGTATTTTTCACAAGATCAAATTATCCTTTATTATATTTTCATTTTTTCTTTTTTGTTGTACGTTACACTCTTTCGAATTTTTGTTGCTCCGTGAAAGAGTTTATTGGAATTATATTAGTTACCGTCGCATTTGCACCGCCTTTGAAAAGGTAAGTTTTTACTATGTTTTTTTTTTATTCTTGTAGTTTTGTGTCTAATAAGGTGTTTTGATGTAAAAATACATTTTAGAATATATAATTCAGAATGTACGTATATTTTAGAGTTTTAAAATATTTTCAGATTATGCATTTTGGATTTCAAAATATATATATATATATATATATATATATATATATATTGAATAATATATCTTTATATCTTGAAATACATTTTAGAATATACAATTCAAAATTTATACATATATTTTGAATTTTATATTCTAAAATGTATTTTTAGTTAAAAATACATTAAAAAATGTACAATTTAAAGTGTATCTATTAATTTTAAGAAATATATTGTTTATTATTATTGTTGTTAGAGAAATTATTAGAATCATAACTAGATCATCACTCTAAACACAAGCTAAATAAATTAAATATTGACAATATATGTATGTAAAAGAGATAATAAACAAGCTGTCACTATTATTAATGATAATGTTTTGCCACCAACTAAAATAGGAGTGCATGAGAAAGTTGAAGTAAGATTTCATGAAAGACCTACTAATACGTCGTTACTACAAAATTATGCTGACCATTTAGCTTGTGGGTAAGGATCGAGGAAAACTAAAGTTTGTCTCCCATAGACACAAACTAAGTAAGTTTGGGATCCCTCACCCAAATTGTGGTCATATTAACATTGGAATGTTGTCACTATGCAAGATTAGTTATGAGACTGCTGATAAAGGTCTTATATCAAACTTTATTGAGAGGTGACATTGAGACACCAACATTTTTCACCTCCCTATTCTCTATTGTTGTGTCTGCCTTGTTGCATCTTCCCAGTTTTGTTCATGTATGATGTTGGATTTCTCATCAGGTCATTGTTGGTTGAGCTATTTGGGACACATTTTAGTGACACCGTGACAGAGTTGAGACAATATCATTGTGCTTTACACAAGGTGTATGAGGAATGCTCCATATACTACAGATGAGAGTTTTCCATTCATGCTTATTTGTTAGATCCACATTTTTTGCTGATAAAATTGCGACATTAGTTAGCGTGTCCTACTTATCGCTATTTGACAATTTGAGGATGTGTGGTGTGTAACATCCAAACATTTGTAATACTATATTTTCACACATAAAATATTGAAATTATATTATTTATTATTTCTTTATATTTATGAATATATATATATATATATATATATATATATATATATATATATAAAATATATATATTATATATTAATTGTTTTTGATATATATTATTATAATTTTTTTAAAAAAAAATTTATAA
>Ga0099825_1005503_pt1 | contig 16217 bp, 11 predicted proteins | sample SiratroredBW_FD_76838 | JGI IMG/M metagenome (GOLD analysis project Ga0099825, IMG submission 76838) | Root nodule microbial communities of legume samples collected from California, USA - Siratro red BW | ecosystem: Host-associated > Plants > Roots > Nodule | place: USA: California | collected...
AAATTTATATATATATATATATATATATATATATATATATATATATATATATATATATATATATATATATATATATATATATATATATATATATATATATATATATATATATATATATATTGTATGTCATATTGGGAAGATGTTTCATTAGATTGATTGAAATTTTAATTACCATAATTTAACTTCAATAATTTAATGCTTAATAAAGGAGGCATAATTCGTTATCCTCCTAACACACACAACTGAGAAAATAACATTTGGCAAAATCTAAAAATTAAAAGATATAAATTTGTATTTGAGGAAGGAAAAAAACAGTGTTAGCTAATTTAAAAACTAAGCATATTTAAACCGTAGAAGATACTTACATTGTAACAAAAGTTGCAAACCCTTAATTATAACAAAAGTAGTAAAAAAAATCTTAAACTAATAAAACGCAAAGATATTCACATCAAATAAAATAACCTAACTATATTAATCCTAAAAAGGAATTATCAAAATTTCATTTCTCTAAGAAGAAGACCAAGGAATAAATGCCGGACCATCTAAAATTTATTGATCACTTTGTTCTAACAGTGAAAATTGAGCTCCTCCATCTCAAATAAATGAAAAATTGGTAAAACTTTGTGGGAGATTTCAAAATTAGGAGTATCTGGATGATTGAAGATCCTGTGGAAAGTAACTGAATACATAGATTCTTGTAGGAGCCTGGTCATCACTGGTGTTCCCACAATTAAGGCAATTTTATTCTGTTCATTCACCAATAACCATCCTCTAAAGAAATGAAATTGATAATTAGAAGATTATTTCACAGAAATGAACAGCTCACAGATGCATAAAGGATTTTTATTTGGAATGCAGAACAGAAGAATCTCACTTCAGCAGGGTACAAAATGAGATAGAGTGGAGAGGTGTTTACTCCTGAATCTGAACAGGCTCAAAACCCCTCTCAATGGAAGCCTTAACAGCATCCAATACCAGTTGGGTTTTCCTACTAATTGTTGGCCACTTCTTGTCAGGCTTGGATTTTTTGAATTTGATTTCTGCCACCAAGCGGGCAAACTCTCTAACCAAAAGCGCTTCCTGAGGGAGATCAGTGTTTATTGTATGCTTGGTTGGTTGTTTAGCCCACCCTGTGACAAGATCATTAAAACTGGTTTCTGTACCAGCCAGAAATGACGACTGATTCTCATGATAAGGGATGATAAAGTCATGCACATGTAGAGTTCCTCTTGACCCAATAGCAGTTATGTCCATTGTTAAGTTTGCCAAGAAAGAGCAATGGAAGGTGGCTACTTTCCCATCTTCCCAGTACAGAGAAGCTCCACATTCTAATATCACTCCATCTTTGTTGAGCACAGGCTCATATGAAGCAACCGCTGTTTTAGGCAATTCATAGTTGGCAGCCAACAGGATTGCTCTGATGCAATACCACCCATGATCACCCAGGGCACCAAGAGCATCAAGATCAGGCTTTACCCGAATGTTTCTGCTCAGATAATCTGAATCCGCTGCAGATGTGAAGCAGGTTCGAACCTGTACAACTCAGAACACACAACAAGAATCATCAATCTGTGAAAACAAGATCAGGCTTTCTCTACCTTCTCTTAAATAAAACCTCTATTTTTCTCTGCATTCCCCGACCAAAAATATCTATAAAAATTCAATTATTCAGTCCCTCACACACTCGCTGAATCATCAAAACATTGATTCTTTATAACATCCTTGTTATAAATGTCTCTAACCATATGTTTTTTTTGTAACCAGGAAGATTATTAAAATAAAATCGAAGTGAAGAAAAGCAGTTGCATTGCAATGCAGTTATGCAAGGAACGGAGTGAATACCGATTTGAGGTTACCAAAACTCTGCGCATCGTTGAGGTAGTTGGCCATGGCCGCAGTCCTGGGGTTATGGACCCACATCGTATTATCCATGAACTGCACCCCACTCGATTCGCAGGCCTCCAGAATGTAGTCGAATTGGGCCACGTCGAGGGCCACGGGCTTTTCCAGCAGTAAGTGCTTCTTGTTCTGGGCCGCTAGCACGGCCCACTTCAGATGGAGACTCGTTGGGAGTGGCATGTACACAGCGTCCACCTCAGGATCCTCCAGAAGGGCCTCGTACGAGCCGTAAACTTTAGCAGAGAGAGGGAGGCCGTTGGCGGCGGCGAATGCGGCGGCCTTGTCGCTGGAGCGGCTGGAGACGGCGCATATGGCGGCGTTGGGGGCGAGATTGATGGCGCGGGAGACCTTCCGGGCTATGTCGGCGCAGCCAACAATGCCGATCTGGATAAGAGTTTCCGCCATTTTCGTTCAATGTCAGGTGAAGAGACGAGTGATGTACGACAGAAAAAAAAGTGAGACTCAGTTGTAACACCTAAGCTGTTTTAAAATGTGTCGGATTGAATTATTATTGTTGTCTGAAAAAAATGAATTAAATTAAAATCAAAACTAGTGCAATAATTGTACTTTTTGCTTGGATGTTTTAAAATTTAAACACTGTGAAATATAAGTTAATGAAAATATTTATCATTATTAATCACGAACATTATTAATTGTTCTTATTATTATTTATGAGTGATCGGACCATAATTTAGGAGAGAAAAAAATATTTTTATAAGATAAAACTAATTTCTATATATGAATTATTATAGAAGTTACTTTTTTCAAAGTATAATTTATTTATTATTTTATTTTATGAATTTTTTTATAATTTTGAAAAAAGTTGTAGAAAAGATTTGGCAAAATGAATTTAACATTAAAAAGTTTTTATTTTTTATATATCATTAAATATAAATTTTAAAATGACAATATAGATAAGTTTTGTCGTTTTTAGCGTATCTCATGTTTGATTTATAAAAAAATAGGTTATAATCATCATGATCATTCAGTAAAAAAAAAAAAAATTATGTTTAGAAAATAAAATGAACTTTCAAAAGGAAAAGATATCTTAAATGAAAATTCAATACTATTGATATTACATTTAATGACCAACAATTAAAATGAATGTGCATAAGAAGCATGCACACAAAACATAATATAATGTTTAAGAGAAAAACTTGATAAATATAGTAATACTTTAGTATTATTTAAGTCAACAACACGAAAAAAAAAAAAGTAAAAAGGAATCTTTCAGAGGAAAAGATAATGTAAAAAAACAAGGAAAAAGTTCAAACGTCACAATCAACTTCATAAAAGAGCGGGTAAAATATGTATAATGGAGGTTGATGTGTTTTGTTGTTACGTGGGCATATGGAGTGTGTTTGAAAGGAAAGTTCTTATTAATATTTGATTATATAAAATTTTTATGTTGGATTTGATTAAATAGGATGAAATCACAATAAGCCTCCATTCATCTAGTGGATATATTACCTTAGTTTATGTTTAATAAAGTGATATATGTTTATGTAGTAGGTATAAGGAAAAGTACAAATGATGCAGGTCAAAATGTACTGTTTTTTTGTTTTTTTTATTTTGCTTTTGATATATGATCACTAGTCTATTTTTGACGAGCCTTTGCATGATGTGCACTTCTTGACACATAAAATAAGTTGAGATTTGATTTGGGGTACATTTATGTCCAAATATAAGTTTGTCATTGTTTATTTTTTTGTCACTACAATACATATGGTTATGATATTACAGATTTCATGCTAGCCTTACGTATATAATATACATACACAAGGTGGGTTGGAGGATAGAAATAAAATCTAAATGGTTAGTGGAAATTAAATAATGAGTTTATTAGTACATATAACTTATAAATTAAAAATACACCAGTACCAATTTGTCTACTGATAATAATGATAATATATTTTGTTTTATCATATGAATTAATTTTTTTATTTATATTTATGTTTGGTGTTAAAATTTATAGTTTAAACATTTTTTTATATAAGTGATTACCGTTTATTTCGTATCATTTTTTTAGAAAAATAAAAGCCTAAAGTTAAGGAAGGAAAAAGTTAATACAATGACTAAAATTTTTACCAAAAAAGAATGACTTTGAATTTGTTGGGTCAGCAGTTCATTCGATAAGCTAGATACTAAATTTACACTAATTATAACATCAACGTTTGTTCAATAATAGTCTACTTATAGAAGTGAATAAAAAAGTGAAAAGTTAAATTTTTGGAAGCAGAATATGAAAGACACCTTAGGAAGTTCTTGTGCCAGGAAGAATACTTAGGGTGGAGTTCCAACTTCAAGTTCATAATTTTTTTTAGTTTCTTTTTTACTCCAAATATCTCAGAGTAGATAACTTCCATTTTTATATAGATTGGATATAATTAATCTCATATGTATATAGCTTCTTTATTACAATATAAATTTCTTTAAATGATTATTGTGTTCTTTCTTTATACTCAATGTACATGTCTTAATCTTTTATGTTTTTTGTTGTCTCTAGAATTTGGAAAATGATTTTAGAACTTGATTATGAATATTAGACAACTTAGAAATTTAATATTAAATACAATATTATTTTCTTGGTCATTCTATACACTTAATCTTTATGTAAACTTTGAATAAAAAAAAAAATATTTTTACATTAAAATTTAGAATTCACCTCTAAAAAATTATGGTTAGTGAATTTGTTGTGCAAATATTAAAGTTATATTAGATATATTGTTTAAAGAGCATGTTGGTTAAACAATCTCGAGAAATAATCATAAAAAGTTATGAAAAGGTAAACCTAAACAAATTTTTTTTAAAAAAAAAATAGAAAGAAATATGAAAAATGAGATAAAACTACTTAAAAGGATAAAAAAGTTCAACAAAAGATACAAACTAATTTCTCATTTTTCATTGTTTTGTTTCATAATTCTGATTGAAACAAAATTGAATGAGGTTTTAGGTAAATATTAGTAAGTTTAGGTTAAGATTGAAGAATTGATTTTGTTGGATTTATAATTTAGGTAGTTTATATGTTGATTAGAAATTATAAATTGAACTTTATTAACTTTGTTTCTGTAATAACAACATTTAACCATAAATAAATTTCAAAATCAATTTTATTCAAGATTAATTTTATGAATATTCCTTCAAACACAAAACAAATTCTTCATTGAAAAGTAATTAAGAAGTAATTTATATAAATACCTTTTCAAAGGGAAGTGTTAGCAATCTCACAAGTAAATTTGTATTTAAATACAACTAAATAATATATACTGTAAATAATTTTATACTTTCATATAATAATAAATTGTTATATATAAAAGGTTTATAATTATTATTTGCAATGCTATATCAATCACGTTTATTAATTATTAATATTTTAAAAAAATTATTCTTACTGCAGTTACGAATTAAACTCTCCTTATATTAGTGGATCTCTTATTTTGAAATGAACAAATACTATACATGTTTTATCCACCATATGATTGGGCCATACAGAAACCTATTAGTAAAATACATTTTATTTTACATTTTTTAAAATTAATTTTAGTTTTATTCGAATAAAAAACAAACCTTTTTTCAAGGGTAACAAATGGAGAAAGTAAAGCATTAAAGATGAATACGTGGCTTAAATAAAAACTCAGAAATATAAACGAGTGGATTTATTTTCATCACGTTCCAGCGAGACACAATGGCAACGCAATCTTATCTTCTGAGTCTGAACACTTTTCATGCTCATGCTGGAATCAGAGGTGAGTATTCAACTCTCGTATGCTTTTCAACCTATCAAAGCCCGCTTCACACTTTTTGTTGTTTCGATTTTCCAATTTTGTAGGTCGGCAATGCAAACCTTCAATATTCAAACCAAACAATTTTCGCTTTGGCATCTGGGTAAGCATTACTTTATGCAAATTACCCGCGGGAATGCTTTCATTGGCAAAGTTTGGCATACCCTTTTGAGATTTTTCTGAGTTTGTTACTTCAATTCATGTTCATATTTCCTTCTGTATAGAATTTAGAAATGGTTTAGTGATTTTGATGGCCATGATGAAGAAAGAGGAAATGCCATGTGTGAAAGAGCTAGCTTGGAATTCTTAGATTATTGTTACCGTTTTAATTTCAATTTGGTCTCTGTTTACTTGAATAGTTTTAAAAAAAGAAAACGCAGCCATGCCCAGGATTTCAGGGGAGTTGTAGAACATGCAGAACAGTGGTTTTATTATCTGAACAATTGTAAATAATTAAGGAGTTCTTCTTTATGTTTCTTATTATAGCAAAATCCCTTCATCCCTTATGCTATATGGCACTGAACAAAACAAAAAACAAATTCCGACTGTATGTGGCCAAAATAATTGGAAAGAAAAATGGGTGTTTGCATTGAAGCTTATGTGGATCTGAGAGCTCAAATCTCTTGAGTTTCGAGGTATTAGGAATTCTGTTTGGCGTTGCTATCTGAGGACAATATATCAAATTGAAAGAGCCTTCTATATCACTTTGAAATGTTGAATTAATCGTGCCCAAATAAGATTAGTTTGGTGGTAATAATAGAAGGGAAGGAGGGATAGGTAGCGAGTTCAAGTGGTTTTTCTTTATCTCTGCATAGTAACCAAATAAATAAAACAATGTTTAGCTTCAAAGTCAAGAGTCTAGAATGAGTAGAAGACCTTCTTTAGTATTGAAGTAAAAGCGCCTGAGACAAGGAGAGGGATAGGTGGGTTAGTGGAGGATAAACCTTCACCGTCATCGTGGTCTTGTAATCTTGGAGACTGAGCTGTTCCAATTGTGCTACAAATAAGGGATACAAATTGATTCAATATGAATTTGTGGTGTTAGCAAAGCTCCTTTAGGGTGGATTTGTGGTGCAATATGAATGATACAAGTTGATTTAACTAGGAATGGTAGGAAAAATAATATTTGATATGAATATTCAGTAGGTAGTGTCTTCAGGATAATATAGCATGAATAGAGCAAATACGGTTCAAATGGCTGAAATATTCTACTCCTTAGAATTCATTCACTATAGCAGTACTAATTTAAGGATCCTGGTGACACATGATTGTTTTAAATGATATCAAAAGTGGATGAAATTGAGGTGTAAATCTACATATTATGTTTTATTTGAAAATGGAAAGAATTATTGGAAAAAAACTCAAATCCAACATTAACTAGAGACAATAACAAAATATAGTATATAAGTGAGAGTAATTGCCACCTACAAACCGGTTTTGTAGGGTTGTTAGGCCTAAACCACTTTTTAAGAAGAACCACAAGAGAAGCCATGTAATAGGACATTGGTATTTCAGTTATGGTAGATTGGTTTTATGTATTGAGGTTCTGATTGGTTTAGCAACCAATGGTCTTGTAGTCGGGGTCCTTTAGTTATTATTGATATATTTTTGAAGAGTTTGGAAAGAAGCGTTGAAATGTTCTATGTTATCTTGTAATTACTTTGAAGGTGTGCATAATAAGCAAAGTGAGGAATTTAATTTTTGAAGTTCAAAGGACACGATTGAAGATATTAGGCCTTTGTTTGATGATGCTCTACACCAGCATAAGAGTATTTCCAAAATTGGATCATAATTATTCAATAATCATAACAAGAGAGTATTTGGTTTTTACCGTTCAAAGGACAAGATTGAACATACTACACTTTTGTTTGATGATGATGCTCTACCAACATGACAGTATTTCCAAAATTGGGTCATACTTGTTCAATATCAGTTTACTGCCAGGTCATTTCTCTGTTGCACACTTTTTTGTCTTATACAGATCACGGAACGTATTATTACTGTCAGTGAAGAACATTGGAATTTCAATCAAATTCCCATTGCAGTAGCTTATTGAATGGATGTTTCCAGTATATAGGATTAAGTGGGAAAATATAAGTTTATTTCAGGTTATTTGAGGATTCAGATTTTGGGTAGTTTCTTCTGTTTGGAGTCAGTTGGTTGAAAAATCTTAGGGTATCTACCCATTGTCACTCCTAGTTGAAGCTAATGGCGGATTATATTGGCTACTGTCTAGATTTGAATGTGCCTCAAGATTTTAATGATCTCCTTTCCCTATGAAACGCATGTATTTTCTTCCACGCTGCAAAATATATTGTCATGTCAGCCTAATTTTGAGATCCTAATTGTTGCAGAAAAGTTCAAAGTATCCGACTAAAAGAAATGGCAATTCTCAAGTCGTGGAATGTTGCTCACATTACACAGAAGTTGGAGAATCTGCAGGCATAGCAATATCATCACTATTGGATGGAGGTACCACGAAGTTGAGCATACCAGAAACTGTACATGTTTCGAAAGATCTGATGACAAGATTGGTTCTTGCTGATCTGGACCCTGCAACTGCAAAGTTGGCCATTGGGTTTCTAGGTCCCTTCCTCTCAGTGTTTGGTTTTCTCTTTATCTTGAGAATAGTCATGTCTTGGTACCCAAAACTCCCAGTGGGAAAATTTCCGTATGTAATAGCCTATGCTCCCACGGAGCCACTGCTCATTCCTACCCGCAAAGTGATTCCTCCTCTTGCAGGTGTGGACGTTACTCCTGTGGTATGGTTTGGATTGATCAGTTTTCTTAACGAAATATTAGTAGGGCCACAAGGATTACTGGTTCTCCTTTCCCAACAAGTCAATTAGCTTACACATTTGAACTTTATGAATGACGTAATTTCTTCCTCATTTTGTTGGAAGGCATGTTTATAAAATTAATCACACCGGTATATTGCCTATTGTATATGTCAAAGGAAAAAAAAAAAAAACAAAGTTGTGGAATGTGGTGAATCAATAACTAAAATTTTGCCACCTTATCAATTTCTTTTGCAATTATTGTCAATTTTTTCAAGCCAACATCCAACATTTTCCCACCTATTTATACCTCAGTATCATTGCAGCAGATCCCAACTCTGAGTTCAGCAACATATTCCCAGTAAGACCAAAAATCTTCATCACGCTCTCGTACACAGCCCTGGCCCCTACGGTACATTACTGAGGACTTCACACATTGTCTGTTTTGTACTTCAACACAAAATTTAGATGTTTATGCAACTAAGAAGATAACAAACAATGTATGACAACCTAGAATGATAAAGAAAATCAATAAAATAATTTCTTCACTCTTACCTACACCAAATATTATAGGACCACAACATGACTCAATAAAACAATCATTTTATAAATCAAAACCGAAAACATAGTAGAACATCTTCCAACAAACATTGCACTTATAGTTGTCAAATTGGTTGGCTTGAGCTGAACGACATATTCCATCACTCAAAATTTATATCAGACAGAATCTATCAATTTTGTTTGGCTCTTGTATCTTTTTGTTTAGCTCGACCTTAAATTGGCTTTATATTGTGTTTGGATCTATATATATACTTTAGAGGAAGAAAAAAAAGTTGATTTAGAGATTTGAGAAGAAAAGGTTGGAAACAAAGAGGAGGGAGAGGGGAAGGGATGTCCCCTCTGATGAGTGAAGAGAAGAGAAGAAAGATAGCTGGTAAGTGGCATTTTATGCCTTTGCTCCTGTATATGTCATAAATATAAGTGGATAATGGATCATGCATCCTATATTTATAATACGTTTAATTTTATTATTTAATGTAATTAATTTTTAATTATAACAATTCACTAAAGTTGAAATTGTAAAATTAAACTGTTAATTGCAGCAATTTAAATATTAAAATATAAATAATAATACAAATCTTTTAAAAACAATATTATTATTTTTATTTTTTAAATATAAATATTAGTTTCTAAAACATGTTTATTCATAAGTTTACATTTAGGCCACAAGTTTTAAACTTGATCAAACATTATCATTTAAGTAATATAGGAACAAGTTAACATTTTTTTGTTTTAATACTACTTTTAGTCTCAATATAATATAACTAGTCAAAAATCACTTCCATCTCTTAGTTTTTAATTTATTCAATACGATTTTAAATTCATTTCTAAACTTGGTATATTATATTGTCACTGATATTGTTAAGTGGATAATAACATGAAATTATAACATTTGAAAGAACTTTACACCGAGAAAGAAATTAGTATGATATTTATCTCTTTTACATTTTTTTTCCTCTTCTCTTAAGTTGAAAGGTTTGTTTCACTCTTTATCAATGTCTTGGTACCTATCTTGCAACTATAATGGATGAAATTCTAATATTATTTCTGAACAACTTTTATTAAAAGTTTTGTTAACTTCGATCATCACATAAATTAGGTTTCAATTTTTTTCATCTTATTAAGAACATCCTTGTTAAGACTAACAATCTCTGTCAATACTCCTCAATTGTTATAATATTTATAGAATAAATCTTTTTAAAAACATGATAGTTAATGATCTTTACAATGTTCATGTTGGTGTCCATTAAAAAATAAATTCTCATAGTCTAAACCAAATATTAACAATCACAATTTAAAATTCAGTGAGTGCAACTAATCTTAGAAAGTCAATAGAAAAGCACTTCACTGCACAAACCAACAACGTAAAACCACAAGCTCAATCGTCACTATTTTTAACACCATCACTAAAATCACTCTCCAAGTCTGGCAAACATTCCATACACAAAAGTTCCAAGTTCTTTCTCTTTTCAATTAAAATAAAAAACAAATTTTTTTCACAAAATACCTACAAATATTATGTAACATGTCACTCTATGGTTTATATGATGAATAACCTTAATAAAAGGAATTAAATTAAGTTATTTAAAAAAGAATAAATTACATTAAATGAAATAAAAAACTGAAAAATCAAATTAATTTTTCACTACTTATATTAGGATCAAAATTGGTATTAAACGAAATTTTCCTTCCATTAGATAGTTGAATATATAAGCATAATACATCTCACTTTGCACTCTACACCCTTTAACACAATATAAACATCCTTTAACACAATGTAAACAAAATGAAAGGCCAGTCTCCAAAATGCTAAAATGCTTTAGAGAAAGATGAACCCGCTCAAAAGATATAACTCTCGTAGTACTTTCTAACATTATCTTGACATTTTAAAAATTATTATTTAACAAATAATAATACCATAGTGATATACCGTATCACTCTGACAGAATAATCTTCATTGTATTATAAACCCACCTGTTGTGTACATTATACATTACTCTAGATAACAAAACCATAATAGAGTTTTTTTTTTTTCTTGCAAATGAAGAAAGCACACAAAAAACACATAAAGAAAGTTATAGTTAAGCTTTTACTTATATAATTTAATTATTTTTACCATAATTTTCTAATCTGGTCCATTTTCACCATTGAAAAAGAACCTTTTCACCATTGTCAGCAATTTTTCCCTTCTCATATAAAAAAAAATAGAACTCTGAAGTCCAAAAATTAAAAAAAATTAAAAAAACACTCTTACATGAAGACTGTGAATCTTCTGAAGAAATACTAACACACACTGAGAATGAACTCCACACAGGAGTGGTCCCTTTCACGTTTAAATAACGACCGTTAGCCCAATTACAGAGCAATATACTATTTTCCCCTTTTGAAACTCCTCCCATCAATAACACAATTTCATGTTCCAATTTTTTTTCTAAATTAGGTGTAAATACCATACCCGTTCTGCGACAACCACACCACAAACAAAAATATTCTTTCTTTCTCCTTTTGCCTTCCCTTTTTCCTCGCTAACACGGAAAACAAAATCCCCAAATTCCCTCAATTAGGGTTCAATCCAATTTCAATTCCGAAACCCTCCCATTCTTCCAAATCTCCAAATCCCAAAACTTCCCCTAACTGAGTCCTCAAATCCGCCACGGCGAGCTCTCGTAGCTCGCGATCTCCGACACCGACCATGTGGAAATTCCCACCCTCTCGCCACCGGCTCCTCGCCGCCGCGATCACCGTGGTTGCACTTTGCATGTTCCTACCCGTTTCGACAGCGGATCTCGAGGAACCCGGAGTTCTCCGGCTGCCATCGCAGAGATTGTGCGGCCAAACGACGCCGTCGTCGTGCCCCGCTAAGTGCTTCCGCGCCGACCCGGTGTGCGGCGCGGATGGCGTCACGTACTGGTGCGGTTGCGCTGAGGCAGCGTGCGCCGGCGTGGAGGTTGCGAAATTGGGGTTCTGTGAAGTGGGGAATGGGGGATCGGCACCGATTCCTGGACAGGCTCTGCTTTTGGTGCACATTGTGTGGCTCATCTTGTTGGGGGTCTCCGTCTTGTTCGGTCTTTTTTAATTTAATGGGGTTTGTGTATGTATCTACCGTGATCAGAGACAGTGTTATGGTTTTGGTTCTTTTTAATTCTTTGAGGTTTCTTTTGTAAATTAACCACACGGCTATTCTTATATTGTACGTATGATTATTGCCATTGTTGTTATTATTGTTGTTGTAATTCCATGACTTTCTTCATTGATGGTGGTGTGGCTTGTTATGTTATGAATTTAATTGAAATACTCTTTCTATATATAATTGTTTGTTGGAGTTTATGACCATAATAAAAATTAATTTATAAGTTTATTTAAGATGATTTTTAACTGTGTACCTGTTTAAGAATCTTTGAAGGATCCATGTCAAACTTAAAGTCTTCTGTGTTGTGGTTTATGTTGTTTGTGGCTGTAGAAAGATAGTTCAAATGGGCATGGATTCCCTTTATTCACTCATGGACTCGTAGTAAGATGAATGTGATGGGATATTGTCATTTCAGAACATCTTAGGCCTTTGTTTGAGGGTGTTCTACCAACATGGGAGTATTTCCAAAATTGAGTCATAATTATTCAATAATCATAACCCGAGTGTTTGATTTTTACAGTTCAAAGGACAAAATTGAAAATATTAGGCTTTTGTTTGATGTTGCTCTACCAACACGAGAGTATTTCCAAATGCGGAGTCATTTCTCTTTTGCACACTTTTTATGTTATATAGTATTACTGTCAGTGAAGAAAATTGGAATGACAATCAAATTCCCATTGCAGTTGCTTATTGAATGTTTCCAGTATTTAGGATTAAGTGGGCAAATGTAAATTTATTTCTAGTTATTTGAGGATTCAGATTTTGGATTTTGGGTAGTTTCTTCTGTTTTGAGTCAGTTGGATGAAACATATTAGGGTATCTACCGATTGTCACTCCGAATTGAAGCTAATGGCGGTTTGTATTGGCTAGTGGCTGGATTTGAATGTGTCTCAAGATTTCAATTATCCCTTTTCCTTTTAAAACGCGTGTATTTTCTTCCACACTGCAAAATATCGTGTTATGTCAGCCTAATTTGAGATTCTAATTTTTGTTGAAAAGTTCACAATATCCCACTAAAAGAAGTGGCAATTCTTAAGTCGTGGATTGCTGCTCACATTACGAAGAAGTTGTAGAATCTGCAGGCATCGTAATATCATCACTATGGGATGCAGCTACCACACAGACATCTCTTAATTCAGATCTACTCTTGAATTCCCTTAAGCTAAGCATACCAGAAAATTCACATGTTTCCAAAGATCTGATGACAAGATTGGTTCTTGCTGATCCGGACCCTGCAACTGCAAAGTTGGTCACTGCGTTAGGTCATTTCTTGGTACCCAAAACTCCCACTGGAAAATTTCCACGTATAGCCTATGCTCCCACTGAGCCACTCCTCATTCCTACCCGCAGAGCGATTCCCCCTCTTATTGGTGTGGACGTTTCTCCTGTGGTGTGGTTTGGATTTATCAGTTTTCTTAACAAACTATGAGTAGGGCCACAAGGATTACTAGTTCTCCTTTCCCAACAAATGAATTAGCTTACACATTTGAAATTTATGAATGACGTAATTTCTACCTCATCTGGTTTGAGGACATGTATACAAAATTATTTACATCGGTACACTGCATATTGCATATATATTAAAGGAAAAAAAAATTGTACGGGAAGAGGAAAGACAATTAATAGGGCAACCAAGGATCTTAAAATAAACAAATTTGTTTGTCATCGTATTAGCATAAAGAACAAATGTCACGCTCTGTAATCTTGTAGAAGTAAATCAAGCATATTTCAGTGTCACGAGGAATAAACCATTTGATCATAATTCTTGCCTTCAAATTGTCTTTTTTTCCTTCTGTACGAAAAGTGGGATGCATTTCTTTCGAGTACAATATTGTTCACTGTTTTCAAATGACAACCCAACCGTTTACCGTCATATTGCTAAAAATATGTGGGCATTGGGCGCTATGTACGATCACAAACCTGGCAATTGCACTGTACTGTATATCGTATGCTGTGAATAGTAAAACTTCAGAATGATAAAGAAAACGAAACAAGGAAAAATAATCAAAAGAAAATTAATATGCTGGATATTGAGCTTAGATATTTTATTGTCTAAATTAAGGGGGATCAGCGATAATACATAGCGCAGACAACATATTCAAGCATATGCATGTTTACAATAGCTCCAATGACAAGGCAAAGTTATTCAGCCCACACTAAAGATATGCCAACAGCAAAAATAATTATCGCCAAAATTATTATTGTACAATATATCTCTTCTAAAGGATTAAATACGCGCTCATCTGGATCTCCTCATTGCTACATCAGCTATTTGGACAACGAACTAGAAAACAAATTACAAAAGAAGCAATAGTCGAAAGAATTTTAATATTCTGAATCTAATCTACAGCAAATGCTAGTATACAATAAGTTGTTGCTATCTGAACTGTTCATGACCTCTCTTTGTCATGAGGGTTGCATCTGATCTCGCCGAAGAGCCTGCTGGAGCTGAATGACCTGTTGTTGCTGCTCTGGTGGCAAGGAACTCAATTGCTCTGGTGTCAGATTCAACACTTGTTGCAGCAAAACAGACTCCACATCAGGAGGAAGCTGGGAAGATTAAAGAAAATCAAATAATGATTTCTATATCCAGAACGACTGGTTATGGATGGTAATCAAACAAGATAGGGTCCATTGTGGTTAAAAGAGTCAAAACAAAACTTTGAAACAGCAAAAGAAATGTAAATATGTAACATTTAAAAGCATTTTTTTCAGGAAAAAGTTTAGCTAGCCAACAAGGTAGGGAGTAAACATTGGATCTCTTAATTAAAAGTCATACGATGCGTTTTGCACTAACCATCATGTTAGCTTGATCCATAAACTACACAATTGATCCGTTATATCAATCTCTAGTTCCGCGCCAATTAGTGGTTAGCATACTAGTGATCTAAAGATAGTTCAGACGCCAATAATCACAGAAACACTTTGGTTCATTGGCCGTGTGCATAAATAAAGCATAAATTTACTCGCCTAGTGATGACATTTCAAAGTTCAAACTAAAAAGATAAGGAAACTTCACAGCATAAATACTGATTGCGTATGTCAAATAACTGGCAAATTTGAAGGTTCAGTTCCTACTAGATGCACCCCAATTAAGTATACCTAACCATACGCACATAATCTAATGTAAATTTCAAACTTTATTTAAGAAAACAGGAAACATTAAACAATTCTGAAGTTTATTCTAGACACCCTTTTTAAGGTTAGACTATCTCTTCTAGCAACCAAACGAAAAAGTACTCAAAATACTGTCAAAAGACATGACCTTACGACAACTTCTGCATCCAAACTCGAACAATAATTCATGAGAAAATAATTCACCTTCACTTCTCATCAATGGATCACCAAGTCACATACCTGAGAAGACTGTTGCTCAGAGTATTGCCCTTCTGCTTTAGGAGCTGCATGTACAGGCAATGAGCTTCTTCCAAGGGCATGAGATGGTCCATCGGTGACAGGCACGTCTGATATCCCAGTAGAAAGAGGTGTACTCCTTCCCTCATCCAATTTCATGAGCTTTGATGGGCGAGAAAAAGGTTCTGAAGAATCACGAACCATGTTTGTTTTCTCTATTCCCATAGGCATGTTTGAATACGTTATATTAGAAGAATCACCTTTACTCAACAACTGAGAATTAGATGACGATATGGCGGGACCAGGCTGTTTCAATAGATAAAGTTAAATATATTGTTTGAAAATATGGGCATATAAAACAGCAGTTGTAGCCAGCTCATCAGAAGTGAAGAGAAAATAAACTTCTAAACACTATCAGCTACATAGTATCTCAATTGGAAAGCACAAAGGGAAATATGCTAGATATTTCTACGTATGGTAAATAATGTGAAAACATTACGAAATGACAATGATGCTTCAATAGTAGGTTCTTTCATAAATTTTTCTTCATTAACCACCTTATTCTTTTGATACCCACCTATTTATTAAAAACAAAATTAAATATACAAATGCAAGAGGTAGAAAGTCTTCAAAAACTAAAGCAAACAAGAAAGAAAAAAAAAAAAAAAAAAAAAAAAAAAAAAAAAAAAAAAAAAAAAAAAAAAAACAAAACAA
>Ga0099825_1005510_pt1 | contig 16201 bp, 4 predicted proteins | sample SiratroredBW_FD_76838 | JGI IMG/M metagenome (GOLD analysis project Ga0099825, IMG submission 76838) | Root nodule microbial communities of legume samples collected from California, USA - Siratro red BW | ecosystem: Host-associated > Plants > Roots > Nodule | place: USA: California | collected...
CTGTGCAGAGTTTTAATCTGTGTCAATAATGTCTTATGTACCTTATATTGATATAATTAAAATATAAAACATTACGCACATAGTTTAAATAAACAAAAAAAAGGAACCGCAAAATGAAGTAAAAAATAAAAAAAAAAAAAAAAAGGTACACATGAGAAAAATGTACCAAACAATACAAGTCCAGGGTAGTACACGATAGAAGAATGAAAAAAAATGTGAGTAAAATGTACCAAACAATGCAAGTCCAGGGTAATAATACATGATAGAAGAATGCATACCCAAGTTTGTCTTCCTTTGCTTTATGGCTTGGGGGAAGAGTACGAAACTTCTCAGTCAGACGAACGCACTCTTGAATATTTTCAGGAGCGATAAAATCTAGAGCAACCTTTATGCACGACTGCCAAAAACCAAAATTCAATATTAATGTCAATTACAATACAACAAAAAGCAATTAAGCATGGAAAAGGGAAAACAAGCAAGCAATTTGCAGTCAATAGCCATAGTTAGAAAGTTCAACATAAATTACAGTAAGACAAAATTGGATCAAGACGTAAATGCACATTATTTAGAATTGGCACACCTTTAAGTTTCTAACTTGACGGGGGCACCCGGGAGGTATAAAGACAGCCTCACCAAGGTTTTGCATAAAAGTCGAAGGTGCAACTCCTGTAACAGGGCCCTCAAATGCATAAATGGGAAGATAGTGAAATTCTATCATGGCCACGAAGCAAATTTAGATAGAGACACAAACCAAATTCTTCCTTGAGCTTCCTTTTTTGATGAGAAGTCAGATAAAAAACTTGATCATGAAAAGGATGAAAAACCTAGACCATAAGATGAAGATATAACAGAGCAATCAAAATAGTTAAAAACTGGGATTTGATGAATTTCTTTAGTGGCTAAAGCACTCAGTAGAGTTTACAAATATATGTTCAATTGTTTAACATCTTTAAACGTGATAAAGACTACAAATCAGGTACAATTGCACAGAACATTTTCAGAACAAGCTGAAACAAAGTAACAAGATGGAGTTAACCTATGCTTAAAGTCTCACCCATCCAGCAATCTAGTACAGAAGAGAATAGAGCTTCTAATTAATTAGGACGATTTCCTATATACCATTCTGCTTCAACCAAGCTAAAAGTCAAATTTGCTATCCGTGTAATTGTGGGTACTTGTCTTCCAAAAGCAACACACAAGAAAATTAAGGAACCCTAGTCATGGAAAAACAAATAACCAAGGCACCTTAATCAAGATGGTGACAAATCATGCCTTTGCTGGCTTTCCTCTTGTCTAGCCTCATTGCAGCTGCTTGAATCCGGGAACTTCGAATTAACGGCTGGCAGACCCCGACGTCCTAAAACAACAAGATCAAGTAGCCGTCTTCTTGCATCATAGACAGGATTTGGTTCTACCAAACACCCTCGTTCATAAGCTTCCCTAAGGAAAACAGTATGTCTTTTACCCTTCGTTGACAAATAGAAGATCCCTGGGTGGTCCAAGAAGAGATCCCTTATATTTAAATCAATCCCAAACCATTTCCTAAACTGGCTGATCTTCTCAACTTCCACCATCTTCTCCACTGTCAAACTCAAGAACTCATGAACAATCGACACTGCTCGCTTCTCCATGGCCATCATTCCAGCCTTAGACTTCTTCTTCTCACCCGGCACTTCATAAGGTCCCACATATGGCAATCTCTGCCACTCCTTCACCTTGGCCTTGAAATTCTTGCTCAACCTCATCCCCGGAGGATACCCTTGTTTGAAACTGAACTGCATTTCCATCCTATCAACACTGCAGTCCTCTTTGCAGCACTCAACAACCCTCCAATCCTCAACAGCCGCCCTAATGCCATTTCTGGAAACACCATCAACCATCTTCAACAAATGAGTATTCTTTTCATGCGCATCACACAACTGAAAAACACCAGAATTAGCAGATATAACAGAGTCCTCGAAATCATCAGGCAGCCCAAGCTCCTTCCAAACCTTAAAAACAGCTCTAAGAGGCACCGTTCTGGATGCTGACATGGACAGTATCCGAACAAGTCTTTCAACAACAACAGGCAAAGAAGCATTGATGGCCACCGCTTCCTGGCGTGTAACATCAAGAGCAGCGTCAGTTAACCTGCAATAGGGCTTCAACTTGGAATTATCATAGTAAATGTCGAAGATGTGAGGAAACTTGCGGAGGAAGGCAATGGCCCCGCGGTTTAGGTGGAGCTTCTGGGAGAGCTTGGAGAGAAAATCAATGGAGACTGATGGGTTCCTTGGGTTTGCAAGGATGAGGTCTTGAACGGAAATGACCTTGAGAAGGTTCTTGTAGTTGTCCATTAGTTTCTCAAACGTGGGGTCTCGAAATCTCGATGCTACATACTGAGCAGACGTTGTTTTGGATCGAACACACATGGAAAAACGAGTTGGGTGCTCCAGTCTGCCCACAAACTTCACACCCATTAGTGTCAACAACCCTTTCTTTATGCAGACTCGGTTTGACATTTCGTCGAACAGCTGAGACTCAATTATTAATCAGACAGAAGGCAAATTTTAGAACACAGAAAATTATGTTCCCGCTTTTAATCAGAGCCCCGATCTTCCATCCACCATATGGAATCGGTGACAAGGTACGGTGAGGATTCGAAGGTTGTGCTGCAAAAGTTGCTAGCTTTGATGCCGGAGAGTCGAGGTTACACTCTGCGTCTCAGTTAAACAACACAAGTCCAACACTACTTTGTTTATGTTGTATATCTTGTAGGCATAAATATTTCATATATAATCATTTAATTATATACATCTAAAATTATTTCAATATATTTTTTTATAAATGATATTAGCATTTAACTTTGTTTAAATTTAAAGATAATAACATATATTTGTAGGAACAGTAATTAATGTAATATAATTCATTTTTAATAGAGAATAATTTTTACAATTTAAATAAAGATTTTATTTAAATTTGAATACAAGAATAATAACTTTAAAAATTGTAAAATCTTAAAAAATGTACTCTCACCTTTATAAGTTGTGTATAAAATATGACTAGGACGAAAATATAAAAGACGAGTTAATATAATTGTAAACTCTTTGTTTTAATTATTGAAAAATGTAGGAGATTTATTTATCTTTTTTACTTTGATTAGAAAAAATATGAGTAACTTTTTAACTATTACATAGTACGCTGGCCAAATAGAACATGATCATTGCGTAAATAAAGTAAAAGTAATGGAAATCCCTAAAAACTAATAAACTAAAATTAATTTTATTACAGTAGTTTTAATTATTAATTCATTTTATGCTAATTTTATGGATTAAATTATTTAATTTAAAATTATAACTTTATGCTATGTATATGATTATATAGGTTAATACTAATCTGTATAAATAAATAATCAAATCATTTTTTATAAGGATAAATTATGATAAAATATAGTTCAAGGACTAAAAGAATAAAAAATTATTGGAAAAAATAGTCCATAAAATGTTAAGCTACTAAAACTGAATTTTGTCTATCTTGCAAGTTTGAGTACATATTTAGATAACAGTTTTGGTAAATACTTTTTTAGAAAGAAAAAAAAAAGATTTTTTACAGGTTAAAATTTATTTACGGGTAGATAGAAATGTGAAAACATTACACGAGAACTTTTACCAACTACATAAACTAATTTTAAAGCTAAAACAAATGTTAATTTGTGTATTAAGGGAGTTTGAGATAAATTTAAGAGTCTTTGAAATGATATAGTTTCAAAATTATAAAATATGATTTTGCATTTAGTTCTTTTAAACTGCACAACACTTTCTATTTGTTAATTGTTTTACTAGTTTAGTTTCAAGATAATATATATTCTAAAAGAAAAAGGCAAGCCACCTTTAACTTTATGTCTTTGTAATTAATCTAGGCAAGAGACCGATTAACTCCAATATGTATTATACGGTTGATCAAGATATAACTAAATATTATAATGGCTCAACAGCATAATCGATTCATAATAGAATCGTAACATATTAACCAAATATAATAGATAGGTTCAAATATTCTAGGCCCATTATAATGTTTATAAATATGAACTCAATCACTACAGATAAGGTACTTCTAAACTCTTATCTAAATAACGTGCACTCTCCACCTAATTTTAATTTTAGCGTTGGAGTGCCTGCATGACTCCCTCTTGGGACTGTGGAATTTAGAATGCTTAGAGCAGGAGCAATATTAGGAGCGATCAAAGAACAACCATAAAAGATATTGTTGTTGCTGGAACTAACTCATATCTTGCGAGAACATTTTGTGCCCACCGTGGGCCGAGATTGGCCTAACAAAGATGGTGACAACTAGAAATCATGAAATCCACCGCACCAACCTACACTATACTTTCACCATACACGTCTTGCCATGCACCTCTCACAATGCTCCATACGCCGCCAATAAATCGGCCACCACCATTCCCATGCACCTCTCATTCATGTACCCCGCAAGTCACTGCTTCTACTTTCTCTCTACCGACGGTGGTTAGGTCTTGACCATCTTACCAACCATCATCAACCTGCCTCCGCCGCTGGCGTCCACCTCCACCGACACCATCATGAGCGACATTAGGGTTCTCCGCAACATGGACGATGACAAGGTTTTCACCTTTACCAAGGACCTCACCGCCCCACCACCTTGTCATGCAAACCAAGCAACTCGGCCTCACCCCCGCTAAGAGTCAGAAGCTTCTCGATCGGACCTCCGCCACCAGACTCCTCGCTCAGCCGCTTGACTTCTCTGACATCCACAACTTGACAGAGGTTTTCCGCGTCACTGCCTCTGGTCACAAGGTGTCTCTGATCATCATCTTCATCATCGCGGTATTATTCTTGGTGGCACAATCCTCTGCGGCAATCCACGGTAGCGAAAACAACATCATGAAGGTTCATCCGGTTCCGTGAAAACGCAACATCTCAATCCAATTTGGCGTGGATGGGGAGAACCCCATGTCGGAGGCGCAGGCGCTGTTGGGAATCGCCAATAAGAAGCTCTACCGACTCCCGCACGTGTTCAGCTGCGTCCTGGAGCTCCTGTTGCGCCGACGTGGCGGTGGAGGAGGACCCTGACTGCTTCCGCTTCATGACGGAGACCGATGGTATCGGCGACTTTAGAGTGCACACGGTCGAAATCCATCCTGACGTGACGAAGATCGTGGTGAGGGACGGTTGTTTCCGTGGAGCTGTCGCTTAACCAGCTCGAACTGGATATGTGGAGGTTTCAGTTACGGGAATCCACGCGGCCAGAGCTGGCGAGCGCTGTGTTCGTCGACAACAAGCTCATTGTGACGATGCCAAAGGGGTTGGGAGAAGAGGATGAGGATGGTGATAGAGGAGGATGGGAATGGTGATAAAGGTATGGGTGGTGGTAGACTTGTGCTTGTACAGTGATGAATGAATGAGTGAGCGAGTACTTTTAAGGTTGTACTATACAGTTGCTGTGAAAGTACAATACCTTCAAGACATTAAGCCAAAGGTGCCACTCAAGGTTGCAAAACCACTTTTGCAGTTTCCACATCATCAATCCCAAGGTCAACAACAAATTCCTGCTTCATATGGCAATTGCACTGGAGCTACCCACTCTTCCCTAGCAAATTCTACTTCTACCAAGTCACGAATGCGTTGGACACTAGAACTTCACAAGGCTTTTGTGGAAGTTGTCAAATAAGTGGAGAGCTATTCCAAAGGGATAAACTATTTGGTTAATCTCTCCAAATGTGTAGATTGACACTGACTTTAGAGGAACAGACTTAATAGGGGTGGTGGGAACCAACCTCAATTTCATCGCATTCACGTTGAGGAATTAAAGCCAAAACATCTAGACTAAATTTTGTACCCTTCATATTCAAGTCTCCATGTATTAATCACCATGAAAGACAATTTTTGCAAAACCCCCAAGACAATCAGTCACGCTCGAAAGTGCAATCTGCCACCACCTTAATTGTGACCAAACGATTCCATATTTGCCACACCCAATAGAAAATGGGCAATGCTATTCAGATTAATTTTGGTCATCACTTTCTCTCTCAAAGGAATTCAACTCCACTGGAGATCAAACCCAGAATCTCTGTTCCTAGACCAATGGTGTATCCATGATATAGATGCCTGACATCGATCAATATTTCTGTCTCAACAGGAACTCTCTTAGCACAGTTATGTTGTTGAGCCGTTACGATATTTGATTGTGTCTTGGTCAACAGTATAGTATAATTATTAACATTACAAATGATGAAAAGAAAATTGCTAATAGAATTAAAATAATATCTTAAAAGTTGGTTTCTTTGAACATTGTTTCCTAGTTAGTAGGTACCTTATTTCTTAATTAATCTTATATCCTATTAATTATAATTAAAGTTATATATCCCAAAACCAGTGTTATAAATTATAAAACATCTTGAAGCTAAGAAAATATTGATTATCAGAAATATTATTCACTCTTTTAACAAAATCTCAACAAATATTAATTAAATAAATTACTTTTATCGTCGCCTTAAAAAAAAACGATGACAGTGATTACATGTTAAAATCATAATAATTAATTAAAAATGGTATTTCATCTTATAATTCACTCTCTATATATATATATATATGAAACAGATCCCAGAAACAAAAGAAACAAACATTATAACTAAAAATCATATGAAATATGATGCAAAATGGTATTTCATCTTATAATTCACTTTATATATATAAAACAGATCCCAGAAACAAAAGAAACAAACATTATAACTAAAAATCATATGAAATATGATGCTGGCTAATTTGTGATTAATTAAGCATAAGAAACAGATAATGATGCAGGCTATATTGTGAGTAAGAAATAGTGGCTGAATAAATAGAATCAAATTATAAGAACTGTATCTGAATTCCTCAAGTGCTGATGGAGGAAAAACCACATCTTATCCTCAATCCCTTATGAAAAATATCAATCGAACAAACCACAAAAAGATGAAAAGAACATAAAATAAACAATGGCACATACACTATACTAATCAACAGTAATATGCACCAGTGAACTCATAGCCTAAACCTGAACTTACAACTACTGCTTGAAATGCTAATATCATTACTAGCACCAAGATTATCCACCAAAAGCTTGCACCTAACCCTGAACTTCACTTTGAAGAGCTTCAACTTACCAAGCTTAACCCTCACAGGCTGATTAACCTTAAGATCAAGGGGAATATTGTTGGTCTGTTGCAGCTGCTCCTGAATTCTACTTGTTAGGGAACTTGCATCTTGTGCTTCACCTGTTAGAGACAGATCAAGCACTGTGGTGTTTCTGTGACCCTGGTAGAACTTTGGCAAAGACCCTTCACACAATTGTGTGTCCTTGTACAAAGCACTTATGTGGCTTCCACCCTCATAGTATATCCCTATCTTCTTGTTTGGATTTGTTGCAGTGATCTGCACATTGAAGGTTGCTGAGAGGGTGTTGTTGTCAGAAACATTGAACTGGCTTATCCTCAGTTGGTCCACTGAGTAGTTGGGGAGCTTTGGCCTAAACACAAGGTACATGATCCCTACTGTGATGCCAATAGCAACCATCAAAATCAGCAATATGCTAAGTGTCCAACACAAAAACCTGCAGCAACAGCTTCTTCTTCTCTTTGGTGGCTTGGAATGCATCACAGGAAAGGTGCGTTTGGGAAAAACCCTATCAGATTTAGCACTATTTCCAGGCACCAAAGGTCTGTGTGGTGCCTCCACATCATGAATGGGATGAATTCTTTGGTGTTCTGCCATCATTTTGCTGTCAAAATAGCAAGAAGAATCTGTGATATATCATATATTATACAAGTGATCACTGCAAAAATATTGCAGACACTAGACCAAGCTATCTACAGCTCTTGATGATTTTCCTTCTTCTTCTCTTTGTTGGTTAACTTCTCTATGTTAATATATAGGTTAATGATTATTCAATAGGGTGTGTGGAAAAGAGGGTGGGAAGATTAACACGTAGAGGAGTAGGTAATGGCAAATGAGGAGAGTTGAAGCTTCCTATAAATGTTTGACTTGAAACGTTAAAACTTAGAGAGTCACTTTCTCGTTTTAATTATGTCTGCAGAATTATCTATCAAATGGGGTGATTATTCAACCTTGTGTCTTTATAATGCTGATGCAAATCGAAAACTTTTGTCATTTTAAGCATCTTTAGCTACAAAATCAAAGTTTTTTATAAAGTGCTTTGTGTGTGTATATATAATATATGTGGTAGTTGCTGCATAAAATAATTATCCATTTGGCGTCTTATGCAGAAAGTCATGAACCAGTGTTTATAAGAAAATGCTATATGATGAAGTAAAATATAATGAATAAACCATGTTGTATGAATTATTTTTCTTTTACGTATGTTAATGATAGAAGATACATTTTTTAATTTAACAGTGGCATGTGTATTATGATGTAATACTTTTTCTGGTTCAATAAAACAATTAAAAATGTTACTTGTCATTCTAACAAATAAAACTCAAATATACTCTGTTTTTTCTTTCAAATGATATAGATTTTCCACACAATTTTTAATGTTGTCTTATTTTTATCTAAATTTTCCTATTCTATAGAAAAAAAAAAGACGTTTAATTTTGAATAATTGAAAAAAAAAGGATAATACTAAGTGAAGGAAATTCCCAATATTATAAACCATCGAAACCGTGCACTCAAAAATTGGTCAATTGTTTCAAACTCAACGTCACAATGTTTGACAATGTAAAACTCATAACTTATGTAAACAAAAGTTTCATATTCAGGGATGCTTTTTCAGCAGCATCTAACGCGTTCCAGAGACAAAGTCAAATTCATCGTTACATTTCGTGAAAATAAACAATAACCAAAATGTGTGTCAATTTAATTTTGAATATGATTTCAAGTTTCCACTCACCTAATCCTCTTAGCTTAATTGTTAGGATTAATTATTATATTTTAAATATTATTTATTTTAAAGTTGAGTGATTTTGAAAAAAATATGGATTAAGTTGCTTTTGGAAATAGTCAATTATTACCTTTTAGTTTGGTTCTTTGCTGACCATTTCTTCTTCCGTAAGCGTTTTTTTATTATTAAAACTTTGGTCAAAATGAGATTTAATTAATAAACTCCTTGTGTGTGGGCTTATCTACAACGGCTTCTTCTTGCACCTCCATTATTTTATTCTGCACCATCATAATTCTAAAAAATATAAAAATATTTGTTTAACATTTATATTTAAATTATACAATTTGGTTTTATATTTTAAGTTATATAATCTAAAATAAAATATATATATTTTAAATTATACAATCTAAAATATAATATTTTATATTTTGAATTGTCTAATTTATTTATATTTTGGATTTGAAATATATATTTTTTATTTTGAATTATATAATTTAAAATAATTTTTTATATTTCAAATTATTTAGAATAAACTTTTTTGTATTCTAAATTTTAGAATAAAAAAATTATATTTTAAAGAGAGGTGTGACTGAAGAAAATAAAGAATGTAAAATATTATTTTCACTTCTACGAAGATGCTGGAAAAAAGTATAAAGGTGCTGGAAGAAGCCTTTCTTTACCTATTCATCGGCTTCATCAAGCCTAATGGATTACAATCAGGTCGAGGTAACTTTGCACGGATTCTTCCTACATTCCCACGATGATTTCATCATGCATCTCCATAATTTTTTAAATAATGAAAATGATCTTATTAAAATATATGAAGAAATTTGAAAATAATCTGGTATATTAATTCCATATCACATTTTAAAATCCGAATAATTTATTAAAAAATTTAATAAAAGATAAAATTTTTATATTTTATCCTCAATGAAAAATAAAACTTAGTTTATCAAGACGGACAATTTCAAAAATTTCATTATCATACAATAAAAAATCATCTCTTAAAATATCTCACAATTTAGTTTCATATTTGTATTGTGAAGAGTTTCTTAAAAAAAGACCAAGATTATTATGAACATATATTAGATCTTCCATCATTTTACGTGTCATCTTATTCCTTTTTAAATAGTGTATAAAAAGTAGATATTCTAATTTCACAACAAGAAGAAGGACATGATTATCCAAGTAACTCAAGAGCTATCTTATGAAGTATTTATGCATGAGCTCTATGAATAATTCACATGCATCCATTTTACCTCTATCTCTTAGAGTTGGCAAAATATTCTTTTTCATCTAAAAAGTTTATAAATTTTATATTTACTTGTCTCCTTATATCTGGTTCATTAAAGTACTCATAAAACATTTATTTCATTCATAAGTAAGTTCGACATCCCATGTAGAGCAAGTCTTTGTGAATATTTATAACTATTCATGATTGTAATATTTACAACGTTATAAATATATAAACATAAATTAATATAATATTATAAATTTATAATATTGTAAATAAAATAAACACAACAAATATAATCATAAAATAATTTAACATTACCTTAAATTTAAAAAATGAGCAAGACAACAAAGAGATGTGTTACTCTTGGTCTGACAATCATTAATATTAAGTTTACTATCTCAAAAAAAGATGAATTTGTGTTTTTATAGATGGAATATAACCTTTCTCATATTTTCAATAATTGAATCCCACATTTTATATATATAACCATCTCTTTAAGTCATTCTTTAAACTTCTAAATCATTTTAACATGATTATAGTTGAAGCAAATCTTATTAGAGCAATAGAAAACAACTTCAATTAGTTGAAACTATTAAAAATTAATATTCTCATAAAATGTCCAACAATAAAATTTTTAATAAAAGTAACATCCTCAACAATTTATGAGATATATCATAAGCATTGGTCCATAAATTGAGCATATAAGAATCTAATACACGCCTAAATCAGTCTATGTAACCTCAATACATGCATGAGGCTCAACAGCAAGTATCATAGACGTCACAAAATAACAAAATAATCAGCAAAACGTTCCCATCAGGTATCTAGTCTGAACCGAAAAGCTACCATATCATGAACCAGAAAAGGGGTGGTATGGCCTATATGTAACCATACTGCCACAGTACATGTTCTAGGAGATACCTCTGAATAGTATTATCCACTCGAACAAAACCACAAAACAATAAGATTGACTCAAACGACCAAGTACCTCTATGAGAATCATATGAAAACCAAACAACATCAAAATAGGTAAGTCCAACTGACTTCTCACATCAATCAAATTAGAAATGTGTTGACTAATGACATATCATGCAACCCATAGGAATGTCTCGTTATACCTCGAATTAAAATCCTTTCTTGTCACATATGGGAAGTGTACGTAAATCCAAGCTTGTCAAGTGTTACACAATTAAGTTATTATTTTCATAAAGAAAATAAAATTGAAGTTAAACCTGAACTTAAAAAATTATTCACCTAAAATAAGGTCTGCCCAACTGACGGGTCTGTGCACGAGAAACATCTCCTAGCTGTTGAAACATATGCGCTAACGCAACTGCAACAATAACCACCACACACCTAAAAATCCCAAATAATGTCAAATATTAACCAGAGATAGAGGTGTCACTCTTATCTGGAAAAATTGAGCATCTAAGTAGATACAACAAATAAGCTTGTGCAGCAAAGACCCACTCCTGTTGCAAGCACCAAGCCTCATACAACTCTCTCAGCCAATTCAAGCAAACCTATACGCCCTGACACCGACACATTTTAGCATTTGTTGGACCTTTTGGAACACCTAACAAGTCCATCAACACAATACACACTCTAGTATGGTCTAAATTAATGTACATTGAAAACTAATCAAATCGTTCAAAGTGATAGTCATCTCACCAAATGACAAATAGACCATATTAGTGTTTATGTCATCTCTCAACAAATACATACAACAACCTTTTTTCATTAGTCACTTAATAACAAATGTTACAAGACAACAGTCCAAAATTAAGAACAAAAAGATTAACCTCAAGACGAAGAATACCAAACATGTTTACCTTTCTACCATAGGAAACTAATTTTCTAATTTTATTTCTCTTTGATCCCAAGCAAAAACTAACACAACATATCAAAATGTTCACATATTAAACACGTCATAAACACATCAAATAATTGTTATATAATCTTACCTCACCCTCTCACAGTCTGAAAGCCACATATTCATTGTAACTTACCAACAAAGAGAAATAAGGTCTTTCAGAGAAACATACAAGCTCAATAACATCAGAACTACTAACAAGAACACTAGATAAAACACCACGATCTCCTCTATGAACGGATGTTGTAGGTCTAATCAAGCATTAGATCTAGTCAAGCATGGCCTGGCCATATCAATCAAAGTTTCTAATTTTTGTCAATCTTAACATTTATTAAAAAAAAAAAAAAAAAAAAAAAAAAAAAAAAAAAAAAAAAAAAAAAAAAAAAAAAACAACGCATCTATAACTCCAAATCAAACCTTTGACCACCGCAAACCGTAGTCGTTCACCCTAAACCTCCACTGATTAACCTTCCATCAACACAAAACACAAATTTAACCAAAGCCAACCTTCTCACCCAAATTAATCTTAAATCAAACTCAAATAAAAATCAAAATAAATTTCACAACTTCAAAAACCAAAGCAATCAAATGGAAGAAAAATTCACCTACAAAGACGATCACGTTGATGCTCTACCTCCGACGACCCACCCTCACCTCTGATGAACTCACTACCAAAAATTCATAACCTCTTTTATATATATCTGAAGGGGTACTTTTGTCTTTTTCTGTCAGCAATGGAGTGCAGGAATTTAATGATGGGGTGCAAGAAGCAGTTTCCTTCAAACACATTGTACTACTTTACTAAAATAGCCCAACCCAATTACAAAAAAATTATTCTGCCCCTCAGCTCGAAGAACAGTAAAAGGCTTAACAAAATATATCAAAATCCAATTCCAACTCAAAACATATACTATGCCTAATCTAGAACAGTGCATAAGTAGATAAAATTAGCATGTTTCAGTACTTATTTTGTCCAATAACTCCATCAATATTTCATTAGATAAAATTTAAAATTTGTTGTGTTACATATTCCTTCACTTAATAGCATTTTTGTGATACCCTTCTAGTATTCATTGTTCCTTAGTCCTCTTCATCTTTCTTATCGTTGCACCAACATAACATCATTCCTACTAGTATAATCTTATAAACATTTTATAAATTAGTGAATATCTTATGATTTATTAAATGAGTACAGAACCTAAGTCCTTCCTATCATTGAATATCTCTACAACTTTTCTAGACACAAACCAGAATTTTAGCCTATACAAGATACTTCCTTACAAGATTCCTTATCTTATCCCGTTCAACTAATTATTTTCATGGATAATAATAGCTCAATGCACCAGTTAGAGCGTGAAAAATTAATATTTTTATATTTTGTTTTTTTAGCACTATCCATTGTTTTTTTTTAAACAATGAAGAATAAATTAATGGGAGTACTTAAGGGGTGCTCCAACTCTATTACAAAAAAAAATAAACGAAACCGAATCCAGAGAAATCTACATCACGGTAGCTAGAACCACAACACCCAAAATAACACTTACAACTAGGCACAAGCAGGAAAACCAACACAAACACTAAAAAGTCCAACAAAGTATGACCTTACCCAATGGCAATACCTTTAGTACTAATCTCTACGTTCAACAAATAAGACATGTGAACACACCCTTACCCAATCCACTATGACCCCATCAGACATAAAAACTTTAGCACTGACCCAAGCAAATTATAAGATGGTCTTCTCAAATCTGCACTGTCTTTCATAGTTTATGACACAAAAACCTTGAGAACTTGTTACTACCCTAGTGGTCTGACCACAATCAGCACCAGCTCTTCGTCAACAATACGTTTCCTGCAAAAAAACACAACAACCGCAAAACAGAAACCAACACCTAGCTTGCCCTCCGACCTCACTCTCTGAATCAGCTCCCTATAATGCAACAGATAACAGTACCCCTGGACCCCCCTTCTCCTATACACAGGTGGTCATCTAAGTATTTTCTAGGCATTGCATAGGACACAAGCACCAATCCAGAAAAGAACAATTTATCATCTTAGATCTAAATTTAGTTCAAGCTCATGCTTTAAGCTGAGCCCTAACAAAAATTTCAGAATCATCAACAACCCCCTTATTAAACACTACGTTATTCCTATGTCTCCAAATCTCCTACATTATTGCTAGCCACATCCCTTTCCACATGGTGTTAACTTTCTTATTGAACCAAATAAAATAAAAATTCATAAAGTAACTTTTAGCATTATTACGCCTAACTGAGTGTATACCTATCCATCTGTCACAATTATCCCACACCTTTTGTGCAACTATACACTCAAAGAAGACGTGTTGTACTGTTTCGTCTTCATTGTTACATAGCGGGCATAACGTACTTAACATCATCACCTGTCTCCTCACCCAGTTGACTCTAGTAAAAAGCTTACCAAGTAACACCCTTCACGCACAAACTTGTGCAGGACCAACCACTTTAGTGTTCCAAATTTATTTAAACCAAAGTCTACCAAAAAATTGATCATATTCCTGTAAAAAATTATAGCCCGACCGTATTATATACCAATTCAGGTCACCATCTTCCCATAACCATTTGTCATCTACTTCTTTCCTCCGGTGGACACTATCCATTATCTGGTATGGATCATAGCAAATAGTTATATAATATCACACTTCTTATTACTAATATCATTTCTGTATTTCCATATGTGCTATATAATTATCATGTACTTTTCTTACTAACTTCAGTCAATCGTATTTTTTAGCCAAATTATGATACAAATTGCACCCTTAACCATTCTTGCACATGAAAAATAAATGATTCTCACTTTCATTACTACAGTTACACGTAACACAATGATTTCTCAATTGGAATTTCTATTTTTGATATATTGTCTCTAATTGGAAGCCTATCATAAATTACTATCGCACAGGTGATCAAGGGAAGGGTAAAGCTTTAGCTTTCCATAGATATCTAAAAGGAGGTGACTAGTATGATGGTAGTATAACATGGAAAATATGATTTGGAAAAAGGATAAGGGGTTGGAAAGATAAGTGACCAGGAACCACGGGATACGTATAACATGGAAAATATTATTTGGAAAAAAAGATAAGAGGTTGGAAGATAATTAATTATGCATAGTGTTTTGGTATTGAAGTCTAGCAATGCTGGAGGATAATATTTAACATGTGGTCTACTTCGTGGAAATCTGGGTCTTGATTTATGTTATGTGTACTGGTTTGTTTTTGGGTTCCTACAATCTTTTGATATAATGTAAAATTTTAACATGTTGATATCTTCTTTAATATATTTTTAATTCTAGAATAGATTAAAGCCATCGTTACTATCTACAAAATTAAAAAAAAAAAAAATTAATAATACTGTTCACGTTTAACTTTTATTTGACACTTATATTTATTAATAAAATATTCTATATCAATAAAATAATAATATATATTTGTGTAAAATAAATATGGGAATGAACAGTAGTTTTAAAATATCACCACCCACAAAAATAATCTGGTCAAGTTAACTTTAATACCTTTATTAACTGGCTATGCGATCTATCTATATTAACTGCCTATGCTATCTCTTTAAAACCTCCATACAAATAGAAAATAAAACAACACTACGAACTTAGACAGAACAGAATAAGAACAGACTAATTATAAAAAAATTTAAAAAAAATAGAGAAAATGAGTCCAACAAGCAAGAAATAGGGGATATATTAGATCATAATATATTTTTTAAATATTGGATCGATAAACTAAATTATAATACTGAATAAAAGTGTTTTGATGTTCTAAATACTATTATATTGATAAAAAATAATTGCAATGAAGAAAAATAAATTTCTAAAACCTATTTTCAATAAACCTATCATTATATAATACCTTAAATAATAATAATATATATTATTTATTAGAAATATAATTTTTTTTATTTTAATGTACGTCTTATATATCAGTAAGTGAGCGGCATATCCAAATTTAAACTGTAATTATTTATTTAATCTTTATAATTATAATTTTTTTTCGTATAGTTCTTGTTAAAATAATATATTATTCATGTATATTATTTTCAATATTTTTTGTTTATATATACTTTTTAATGTCATCCATCTAAATTCATAAAAACGTAAATATGTATATAATATATACATATATATATATATATATATATATATATATA
>Ga0099825_1005515_pt1 | contig 16189 bp, 14 predicted proteins | sample SiratroredBW_FD_76838 | JGI IMG/M metagenome (GOLD analysis project Ga0099825, IMG submission 76838) | Root nodule microbial communities of legume samples collected from California, USA - Siratro red BW | ecosystem: Host-associated > Plants > Roots > Nodule | place: USA: California | collected...
AAAAAAAAAAAAAAAAAAAAAAAAAAAAAAATTTTTTTTTTTTTTAAAAAAAAAAAAAAAAAAAAAAAACTTCTCACTTCAATGTTCAGCACTGACGTCCCAGTAATATAGCAAACCAATTAAGCAAAATTAATAATTGTAAACGACATTATTCTCCATACTAGGAGCTTTCGATACTTTAATTTATAAACTGAGCTTCCAATACAGAAACATGTCACACCGTCACACAAACAGAGGAAAAGAACTTCCATCCAAAGAGATATTATGACAAACATCCATCAGTCAAGTCCATACCAGTCACTGGTGCCTTTCCAGTAGAAATCGGTGCAATGGGCTTTTCAGGTTCCTTGTAATCCAAGGGAGGAGCAAAGTCCACCTCACAGTCTGTCTCAATTATGCTTATGGCATTGTCAGGCTTAGTTTCTATAATATCTATGTAGTATTTCTTGTTGTTGTAAGCCACCATAATGCTATCTCCAGTAGTCAAGCAGGAAAAATTCCTCAGTGTTGTTTCTAAGCTGCATAAAAAAGTACAATATATAAATGAAGATCTACCTCAAATCACTGTCCAAAAGTAAATACAGAAATGAACTAACAGAGGACTAGAAGATAGAATTAAAACAACACAAACCACAAGCAAACGACAATAAAAGCCTACATACCCATATCACATGTGGACAACGAACTCACATGCTGAACTTAGCTCTAATGCACGTGAGATATAGTTATGTGGAATAATTAGTTGGCCAACTTCTAAGATTGCAACCACATTAAAGAACACATACAAAATACAAAAAATCCCAAAAACCAGAATGCATCAAATACCACAAAACCATTGTAGTTGCAGTGTGTGTAATTGACATAACATCAAGCAGTGGGAATATTATCCTGGAAAGATGGCATGAGAGGATACAAATATCAATTTGCAAAGAAGAAACAAATCCGAGGTATTGCCTTTTTAAAAGAAAAACTCATCAGCGGGGAAATACCATAGCTTTACTCCAAACTTAATAAACATCAACTCACATAGCTTTTGGATTGGAAATATCCAAGAAGTCCTTTGTGTGGGGCTGTAACTTAACATACGTCCCCTTTGGAAGTGTCACATTTTTCACTTTAACAATGTCCCCCTCTTGTAAAAGCATGTTCTCCATCATCTGTGTATGTAACCAGATCAATTCAAAAAACTAAAAACTCAAAGCAGAACCATATTTGGTGAAACAAGCTTACAACAACATTCACAGACAATTACTTTGGAATGCCTACCCAGTATGGCATATATATCATGCCTTCCTCTGCAATGAACTCAAGAACACCACAATGAGAAACCCGCTCAGCAGCATCATTACGGAGTTCAAACAACATTGGGTAATCAATATGCAGAGATGCTGCAGATAAAAGTTGGCAATCGAATTTGACTCTTTAGGTATATGTTCATCTTGAATAGTAGCAAAATAGAAAACAGTTCAACAGTTACAACTAACCGAGACGGTCAAGGGCCGATGGAGGCATTATAACTGAGACATGACAAGAATTGAATTTTGACATCAGATAGGTGCGGAAAGGATATTTTAAAAAACAAAAGAACTAGTATGGACATGGAAACTTACTTTTGTCACCACTTTCAATTTGGGGCTGCAGTATTAAGAGGGAAAAAATAGGAAGAGAAAAAAATCAGATAGCTTAAACTTACAAAATATATGGTTTCAATTTAAGAATGTCATAACTCTCATACACCAAACAATATAGATTAAGGTCGCTTTAATTGAATATCTTAACTTTCTTTCTCTAAGTTTGACATTCCCATGCTTCCACATTCTATATTTCAAACCAGCATCCAAATATTTGTTTTATGCCATACCTTCTTATGTTCAAGGAAATATGGAGGTATAATAATTTTGAACTTTAAACCAAAATGAGTTTCAATCTACATTAACAACTTGACAGTCTAATCAGAATTCCAATTTTCTACACTTAATGCAAACTTACTTTCCCTTAACAAGACAAAACCCATCATAATTTTCACTTTTTCATCTGCTCCTTCTCTCTCAAGCCTCTTTTCTTCCCATACAGGGATAATAAGATAAGAGAACCTTTGCACACCACCCTCTAGTCTATTTCCCACACCTCACCCTTACGCAGAGATAACCATGCACGGTGGAGCTCACAGCGTAGGAAACTCTCACGTCAGACTTCTTTGTTTTTTAGTCATGTTACAAAAAATGCATGTGATTATGACTTACGTTGGATGTTGTTCGTCTGAAGTTTTAGTGCAAATCTAGTTTAATGGTGCAATTTAGAGGTTATTTTCATTACTATTAAAGCTATTTTCTATGTATCTATAAATGTTTTAAGTGTAGCTTAATATTTGCAGTCCATGTATTACCATTTATGATCTTTCATCACCCCCTCTAACTCCTACGGAAATCCTCAATTCTAAAAAAACCATTTGGGTTTATCATATATAAATTGATTTTCCAGATATATACCCCTTTTTTTATCCAAAAGGATGGAGGGTCATAGTATGCTTTTCAAGGGAGGGAGGGAGGGAGGGAGGGATGGAGGGAGAGAGAGAGGCATGAAGTGCTTAGTGGATTTGCGGGGGATTAAACTTGTTCACCTCAATTTGTGTCCCACAACTCAACCAATTGCATTCACCCTCAGGAGCAACATTTTTTTGTGTTTATGATAAATGACTGATAACGGGATGAGGAGCCTAACATAAAATACCATATATAGCACATATACAGATATATCGTCATCTACTAGAAACAATATGTAAAAAAATCACAATAATAAAAAAACTATACAAGTCATGACTAATTTTAGTTTGCTGAAAGCAATATAACTTAATAGTGGATTATAATTTCAAAATGGAAAGTAAAAGTCAATGAACTTTTAATCATTCTATAATAGAGACGCAGTATTATCAATGAATGCCTGAAAAGAATGTGAACCTTTTCAATAAAAGAAGCTGGGTAGCATCGATATATCTGCTCAAATGATGTCCCGTGATATCCATATCCGTCAAAAAACTGTGACAAATGTACATAAAGTAGATAAGACTATAAAAATCGGTAGATATCATCGCCGTGGCGTCAATATTACATAATTAATCAATTGATTGATTAAAATGTTAGAAAGAGATGTAAAATTAATAGAGATCATATAAGAAAAACATAATTCTAGGATTCGAAACAACATACGAAAACACGGGGATAATTGGCTTACGGAAATGTTTTGTACTAATAAAAAGGAAACTTTAATTAATCATTTGATCCCTATGTCTGCACCAGCTTTTCGTTTTAGTCCTTATACCTCAATACTATACACGTGAGTTCCTGTCCATACGAGCATCTTCTTTACGTTATTAGGTCCCATGCCTCCATTTTATAGTTGTTTTTATAGTGCTAGAAAACTAACCATAGGAACAAAAACAAACAAAAAAAATTGCTTGTTGCGGAGATTTTAGGTACAGGTGGTAAAACAAAAAGTTGGCACAGTTATAGGGATAAATTACTGAAAACCTAACAAAAACATCATCTTTTCCTCACATTGTATTATATTTTCAAATTGGAACAGACAAAGATAAAAACATCAAAAGAAAACAGAAAAAAAAATAAAAAACAAAAAAATAAACCATTTTGGGAAGCAAACCATTTTCTATTGTACTGATAGCGGCTACACCGAGAATCAACCTTGAAGCTCCCTGAAAGAGTAAACAACCAAACGCTTATATTAACAAGAGTAAGCAGCCAACCATAAAACATGGCGATCGAGCCTGTGTATAAATTTCAAAATGCAGATAAAATCAATTATAATGATATGCATATATAGGTAACTTTTACAAAACGAAAATAACAGATAATACGAAACAATTTATCAATTAATTAAAACGGAATCCTAAACTGGACAAACATTATCCACAAAACTCATGAAACTCGATCAGCGCAGTCAAGATAACAAGAGAAGTACACGCAATTAAGGAAACCCTAAGTCCGACCCCAGTAAACCATAACAATTATGCTATCATCCTTAGATTGTTTGAAAAGAGTGAATCAAAGTGAAAACTAGAGGCATTTGAATCGAATAGATGTAAATTGTGAGAAAAAATTGAAGTAATGGAATGATTTGGTAGGATCGATAGTTGAAGTACTACAGTTTAGGAGCTTGGAAAAAGGAAACGGAAGGGAAGAGAGAAACCTGATGCTTGATCTGAAGAGAGAGAACAGAGAGAGAACAAGGTAGGCTAATGGAATATAAACTATTTTGATAGAGTTGGGACTGGTGCAGTAGGTAGCAGGTGGTATAGAATAGATTGCACAAGGGGTAATGGTAATCCAACCGAATGGGTTGTAGCTTCGATTCGTTACGCTCACGCTACATCACGCTACATCGCCAAATATTTGGACTGGGCCTTGATCCGGCCCTAGGCCCAAAAATTAAAGCATTCCTCACTCTACTTCGGAGATTGGAATTAACACTTATGTTGTAAGTAGTTAAGTTACCATTTTGTTCCGAAAATATTGTAATTTTTTGTTAGATTTTTTATGGATGGGTCGCATAATTTTATTTTGGTATTGTATACTGCAGCCTTATTACATTAAACCTTATAATTTGGTAAGAAGATTTTTGGAATTGCATTTTTTGCAAATAACTAATTTATAACGTCCCGAATGGGACGGTGGGAGTAGCTAACTTTACCTAAGATGGCTCTCCAAAAACAGCAAACAAGACATTTACCAAACTCACCCTAATCTCGCATTCATATCCATTTTTCCGCACCTTAACAAAAACCAATTAGAAGAAACAAACAAGCATTGATTCACATTGTGTTGATCAATCATGGGTTTGAAATCCCTGTTCAACCGGGAGAAGGATGCGATATCCTCCGGCGCAGGGTCGCGATCGACGTCACTGTCAGTGCGGTCGCGCGTGCGGCTGACGGGTGAGCTGGAGCAGGTGTTCAAGAAGTTCGACGTGAACGGGGACGGGAAGATATCGGCGTCGGAGCTGGGGTCGATGATGAGGAGCCTGGGGCAGGAGACGACGGAGCAGGAAGTGGACAACATGATCCGGGAGGTGGACGGTGACGGTGACGGGTGCATTAGCCTGCAGGAGTTCATCGAGCTCAACACCAAGGGCGTGGACTCCGACGAGGTGCTGGAGAACTTGAAGGACGCGTTCTCCGTGTTCGACATGGACGGGAACGGGTTGATCACCGCGGAGGAGCTGAACACGGTGATGCGGAGCCTAGGGGAGGAGTGCTCCCTGGCGGAGTGCCGGAGGATGATCGGCGGCGTGGACAGCGACGGCGACGGCACCATCGACTTCGAAGAGTTCAGGGTGATGATGATGATGGGGTCGCGCCATGACACCACCGATAGAGTTAAACCACCTCCTGAAACTTATTAAATATTGTATGTAAATTCCTTCAATTCAAACACAAAAATTTCTATTTCTGTTTCTGTTCAGATTTTTACCTTCCTCCATCCAATTTCTCAGCTACATTTGATTCTTCCCCTTAATGTTTCTTCATTCTTTTGTTCTTTGCCATTTATCCTGCTCAAATTATTTCATTCTTATTGTATCATTATTTTACCCTCCTTCCCTTAAAAATTTACCATCAGAAATTTATTAAAATACATTGATTTTTTTTAGTTTAAACCGGTTTATTTTTTTAATTGCTTTATTCGGATAAAGTATTTCAAATTAATTAATTTTAATTTTATTGTCGTTAAAATTAAATAACATTAATAATTTAAAAACATAAGTTAATAATTTTTTTCTGTTAGTGTAGGATGGAACTTTTTAACTATTTTTTTGGTTCCAACGTAGTTGGTCTGCGTTTTTTCTTTTTTTAGATTTTTCTTATTATTATTGATTGAAAAACTTTTTAAGTGACATTGATTAAGTATGATCCTAATTGAATTAGTGAAAAATAGACGTTGACATATAAACAACTCAAATTTCATCCCATATATGTCAAACAAAAAAATTAACGGACATAAAATAACTATTAGGATAAATGTAAGAAAAAAAAGCTTTATATATTTATAAGTAAAAGGAAGTCTACAAACAACACGTTACAAAAATACATATTAAATTAATTTTTATATTATTTATAAATATTTTTTTATATTAAATACACTTTTTATACTTACTTTTATTTTTTTAATATAAAATTTATTCCAATTTTATTTAAAACTAGTTAATGTATTTTCTTCTTTAACTTCATCTTAAGGTTTAATGTGATAGAATAATTATTCAATAAAGTGTATTGATATTAGTATGTAAGTATGTCATTTTATTTCTTATATAAAATATCTTATTAGAGAAGGAAACCCCAAAATTCTTCATGTATCTCTATCAAAGTAGTTGATATGAAAAAAAATTAGTTTTTTATTTAATTTATTAAATGTTGTATGATTATTAAATGAAAGAGATAGATAATATTTGACAAAGTTTCTTAAAATATGATCTACACATAAGATATTGTAGAGTTACACCAATTAAAAAAGTTATTCAATTGGATCAATGATACCATCATCGCTCTTAACATGTTTACCAAAATAGTTTTTTTTTTCTTATTTTCCTAAATTAAGAATTGTAACTAAATCTATATTTATTTAATATCCCGCTAAAGATGAGAGTAAGATTTAGTAAATATGTCAACTAAGTAATGATGATTTTTGACATGAATTAACTTGGTTTTTTACAAGTGGAAAGATGGGTGATGGACCATGTGTTTTTCATCTCAATTGTTGTAAGTTCATGTTTTATAGCTCATTTCCAATGAGGAAATTTGATGGCTTCTTTATAGGTTAGGGGTTCATGATTTGCAGATATTTGGTATATGTATTTTGTGTGAGTTTTGGATAACTTTGAGTAATCTATGTAGTTTTGGATAGGGTGTAGAGATTTTGTGTTTGTAGTCTCATTGTAACAATGGTAAATAGACAAACATCCAGGAGAATTGGTGGTTGTATTAGACCTTCGAGGTTGGTATTAGTTTGGTTCATTTGGTAGAGGTAACTACTATGTGGCAATTTGGTTTTGTATATGTGTGGGATAGGTAGGTTCAAGATCATCAAAAGTTTAAGGATTAACGAGATTGGGTCCGAATGAATGAGATCATGTCTGATTTGATTTCTAAGACATCACAACTATTATCACGAAAATTTATGTTATTGCAATAAAGATATGCTTATAAAAGTTAACATATTTAGAAGTGAAAATTTGATGAGTGATTAGGTAAAGCTACTTGTACCCTTGGTAATCCTGAAAATATAATATGAAGATGGTTGCAATAACCCTTGGATTGAATTTGTGTTCCTAAAAGTAATGTAGAAACATACAATGTGCCAAAGGTCTTGAAATCAAAACATTTAAGCACTTTGTCATATAAAATTTCATATGAGAATTTGTGATCCAAAATAGGACTTGGTATTTTATTCATGGTAAAAACATATGTTTTAACATAATATCATATATATTTACATTAACATTTGATTGAAACATCAATGTACAAGTAATATTTAAAATATGCAAATGTTTCCTCTCAACAATATTATTTTAAGTCTTTTTACATATGAAAATTGGTATAAGATTCCTTTGTTTAAGAAAATAAATATTTGAAATGAAGATATATAGCATTATCAAACACAAAAAATTTAACTTTTGTTGAAATTAGTTTTCAACATAGACAAAAAATTGAGGTATATTCTAACACAATTATATTTGTTTTTGAAGCATGTATATCCACATGAACCTGGTTTTATCAAATATCAAAGTTAGAAAATATCTAAATCCACCATAAGTAAGTTGTGTAAGTGATCTCGTATGTCATATCATATCATATCAAACTAAACAAATGAGTATAAATCTATTCATATTAGAGAAAATCAAATTATTTTTTTTAGTAATGTGACAAGTACTAAAGTGGTAAGCAAAACAAGTAAAACTTAGTTAAGTTTCATTGGCAATTAGTCTATAACATATACAAGTATGTGTCATAATCTCTTATATCAAGTCTGGTATATAATACCATTACAGTTATTAATACAATGAAAACTAAAAGTGCATTTAGAAAATGAAAAAACCAATAATTTATTAAAATGAGTAATCATTTATTAAATAAAATAGTGATAAACAATTGAATCAAAATGTAGATATAAAAAAAGAAACACATTATGCATAATGATATCTTCATTTATCTTGATATTATCTATCTCTTATATTCTTACTTTTATGTGAAATATATAATTGTTTAAAATAACAAATGTATGAAGTGACTTATAATCTATTTTTCATTTGTGATAACCATCATGAAAATCAATATTCATATTATTTATTACCTTGGTAGTCATTTAATCAAATTTGGTGTTAGTGGTTATTTGATTTATCAAAAAGTTGATTAATTATTATGATCCACTTAATTCATAATAATAATATAACGTAGTCTTTAAAATAATTTGACATATAACTAATAAATACAATTGACATTATAAAATATAATTTATTTTAAATATAATTTGAATATATATTAGGTTAAGTTGCCATTTAATAAAAAAATAACTAATTTTAAATAAAATTAAAACTAAAACAATAACCAGATTAAAAGGATATTGAAAAAGAAGGAGTATTTAGTATAATTTTTATCAAATATGTCATAATAATATATATATTTTTTGTTTATCACATATTTCATCCTCTAATCTATATACACACGCAAACAGAAAATAAATGCAATTCGTATAAGAGGAGTATCTCGTAAAGGTTTATTTTCATTTGATCTCTTGATTGCAAAATAAATAAATACATAATACTAGAAATTTGCGTTAAACATTTTTGTATAGCCGAGAGTTTAAGCTTGTGGTGGTGTTGCGGCAAGGAAGACGAAGAGGATTGGGTTATGGCCACTCCCAAGACGGTGATGTCTTCGCTGACCCACTTGCGTCCGCTAACATGCGCCGCATCTGCATCGGCGTCACGATTAGTGCCCTACCCACCCGACCTCGTAAAGTGGGTAACCAGAGAGGGTGGCTTCGTGCACCGCGCGCTGGAGATAGCACAACTCGGTTCATCCAACGGCCTGGGCCTAGTGGCCAAGGAACAAATTCCACGTGGCACTGACCTAATCGTCCTCCCACACCATCTTCCCCTGCGCTTCACCACTCTCGAACTCGACCCTCTGCTGCATCACTTGGCGCGTCAAATCCCTGGTATTCATTCTTTTTCTATTGAGTCTAGTGTTGTAGTGAGTGGCCAATGCTTTTTTGTGAAGTAGTAGGGTACACTGAATTTTTTATGTAAATGAATTGGACACTGTGGTAGCATTTGGCAGAGGAACTATGGGCAATGAAACTGGGTTTGAAGCTTCTGCAAGAGAGGGCAAAAGTTGGGTCCTTCTGGTGGCCCTACATAAGTAATCTCCCTGAAACATACACCGTACCTATTTTCTTTCCCGGGGAGGATATAAAGAACTTGCACTATGCTCCTCTTCTTCATCAGGTATTTCTTCAACAATATACAAAGATAAAATGCATTGAGTTTGTTTTGAGCTATATTGTCAAACTTATTTCAAATTTTGGAGAAATTAAGGATTTTTTTGAAAAATTTAGTGCATAAGCTTATTCATAAAGCTCAATTCATTTTAATTGTTTTTTTCTCTCGTATTAGTGCTTATGTACAAATCTATCCAAGAATTGATTTTGACTGGGGAAATGAATGTACTATGTATGGCTACTTCATTTCCAATGCTAATGTTAAAAAGGGTTACCCTATTTTAATGTATTTCTGCGTCTCTTATTTTTCAAGCTTTCTGGTATTGTAACTTGGATATATATAAATCAGTTGATGCACCTAGCCAATATGTTTTAGTACTGTGCCAATCCAATTTCGTTTTGCTTTTGGGAACATGAGAAATATGCACTTTGATTTCGGTCCTTTAGCTAATACTTAAAGACGCGTTTGTAACCAATTCCGGAAGCTGAAATCGTCTGTCTCGTTTATGGAATATATTGAGTGCCTTTCACAGGTCTGTATCATGGCTGTTGAGTGAAGTCAATTTCTTGATGCAGGTAAACAAAAGATGTCGGTTTCTTCTTGATTTTGAGCAAGAAGTCAAGCGTGCCTTAGTAAGTGTTAAGCCAGATAGCCATCCTTTTGGTGGTCAAGAAGTAGATGCATCTTCTCTTGGATGGGCAATGTCAGCAGTCTCATCTAGAGCATTCAGGCTGTATGGTGAGAAGGATCAGAATGGGGACCGCATTCATTTACCCATGATGCTCCCTCTGATTGATATGTGCAATCATAGTTTCAATCCAAATGCTAGAATTGTTCAGGAAGAAGATAGCAGTAGCATGAAGATGCAAGTGAAGGCATGCTTTCTCATTTTTCCTATATATTGCCCCAACCCCCACCAAATTGTTCTTTTTCGGCTTTTAAGAAACAAATTAAATCTGAATCATCTTTCCTGTTGGTATTCTTTCTTTGTCCTCAGGTTGTGGCTGAGACAGCAATCAAAGAAGATGACCCTCTGTTACTTTGCTATGGCTGTTTAAACAATGATTTTTTTCTTCTCGATTATGGATTTGTGATGCACTCAAACCCTTATGATTGTATTGAGCTCAAATATGATGGTGCTCTCTTGGATGCTGCAAGCACAGCAGCTGGAGTTTCTTCACCAAATTTCTCAGCACCTGCTCCCTGGCAGAACCTGATTTTATCTCAGTTGAATCTATATGGAGAAACTCCAGATCTCAAGGTTAAACTACTATTAAATGTTACATTAGTGCCCTTCTTCTATCTTGTAGAAGCTTAATGTATATTGCCGTTGATGTATCAACTTCACATCCATATTTTGACTTAAGGGTTCTCCACAGTTGATAAGTGAGTGATAAAACTGGCCAAAGCATAGGATCACCCTGAATAAGAAACAATTGCAAGATGACTGAATGATCTAAAACCCAATAACTGAAGAACCTTGTGGTATTACTCATCCCACCCATGGCACAAGTTCATTTTATTTGTTTTATTGTAACAGGTGAGCTTAGGTGGTCAAGAAACAGTAGAGGGCCGCTTGGTGGCTGCGTTGCGAGTAGTCCTTTCAAGTGATATGGAAACTGTGCAGAAGTCTGACCTCAGTACACTCCAGTCTTTAGATGTTGAAGCTCCTCTTGGTGTTGCAAATGACATAGCTGTATTTCGCACCCTAATTGCTTTGTGCGTCATTGCACTGGAACACTTTCCGACCAAAATAATGGATGATGAATCATTGTTGAAGCAGGGTGCTTCAGGTTCAACCGAGTTAGCCATTCAGTACAGAATTCAAAAGAAATGCGTGATTATAGACGTAATGAAAAATCTCTCAAGGAGGGTAAAGCTTCTATCATCAAAGGAAACAGCAACCGCTGAAGGCTAAGTGTATGCTTATTTTGCTTAAAACTTCCCAACGTGCTCTAAAGTGAATGCTACACTCACAATTGATTTACTTTCAGTTGGATGCAGCGCTTATTCAAACACACCTTGGGTGATTAAGTTGAACTCATTCAATGATTGTGAACGATTGGTTATTTGCTTGCTGTTATGGATATCCCTCTTCCCTTTTATTCTCTTTTTGATTTATTGCCATGTTAATGGAGAGTGTAATTTTTATTGAGCTAATTACTTTAGCCGTTTGATAATCTTCTGCTGAAATATAAGCAGTACTACTTTTTTATTTATTTAATTGGTTTTTATGTTGTACTGTTTCTTTGCATTGAACCCAATTCAACCACGCTTATTATTATTTCTCCAAAATGAAACTAATATGAAATACGAGATATTGGAAAAATCTAATTCAGTCACCGAATATTTTATTAGTAGCTATCATGAAAACTTCATAACTTATTCTCCTAGTTTTATAATCGGTGATTATTTTTATAGTTTCTTCATTCTCTGATTTTTTTTTTTTACACAAAATGGAATATTCCGTGGTTCAGATTTTTTATTTATGCAGACGACTTAAGAGGACAGAAAGTCAGAAACAAATAGAAGACCTACACCCCATCGGCCATCGCTCTCTATTTCAGTGTCGCATGAATAATGATAACCAGACAGAATTCGAACAAGATGTGGAACAAGAACAGTAATTATAATGTGCCGTTCCGTGTTAGATTTAGTCTTTGAAATTAAGGAGTGTTTGGAAAGAATCCATGTCAAGCCCAGTTAATTTTTTCAGGCGGCTTCAAACCTCGTCACATACAACAAGAAAAACAAAATTATTTTCATAACAGGGGACAACGAATCCTCTCTCCTCTCTCGACAAAACAATTGAGCAAGGCTTTGCAAAAACACAAGCACATGGAACAATTATGAGTTAAAAAGAGAGGAAGAGACTTCAGAGAAACCATGTCCCAATATTTACCACCAAAAACACGTAGAGGAAAGTCACAAGAAGAACATAACAGCTAGGAAGAAAAGAAAAGAAAAGGAAAAACATAAAAGAAACAGGCTAAAAAGGAAGGAAAAAGGGATTTTCTAATAAAGTTCAAACTTCCAAGAAGGAAGTTTGTCTGGCTATGCATATAATATATGTATGTACATGTGTGTCTGTGAGTGTATGATGTGCATGATGTTATGGTGATCTAACATCCAAGGATAGCACTCTCTGCCATTCCCAGTGGCGAGCGAGAGCGAAGACGGTTGACATCTCTGAGAAGGGCACGCCTGATGTGTAGCTGCAGTGAAGGGTGTTTCACTTTCTCAATTTCTTGCTTGATTTTGATGACTTGGCTATGAACTGCAGAACCCAAGTAAACCTCTCGTTTCTCGTTGAAGAAGGTGGCGGCGGTGCAGGTGGCGGTGCTGTCCATCTTCTTCTTCTTCTTCTTCAGCACAATCTCAAACAGAACTCTTAAGGAAGAAAATACGTTTGAAACGTGACTATGGCGTTAAGGAAACCTTTTCAAGAACATACCCATATATATACCCGGAGCAAGAAATGAAAAATCAGATCTTTATAGAAAGGGAAAAAATCTTTCTGTTTTTTTTTATTATTTTAAAAAAGGATTTTTTTATTAGGGCTCCACTCCACCTTCTCCATTTGGATGGATTTGGAGCAGACATTTGAATCCACGCTCCCCCAAAAAATATATTCTTAACTTTTATTACACTATTATTTATTATTATTATTATTATTATTATTATTATTATATATTTATTATTTTCACCCACCATATGTTATATTTTAATTACAAATTTGACTCATTTGATTTGTTGCTTTCTTTTCTGGTACCAAGAAACTGAATAAACAGACAACCGTGAGTAATAATTTTCTTTTCAACTGTGCAAACAAAATACTGATTCAAGGCCATTTGTCCAATACAAAATTTTTCTTGACAAATCTTAGTTTATGGTAATGCTACGCATAAGAGTCAGCAGAATAAAAACCGACGTTTCAAATTTTCAACATAATTGGACAACTAATTAGAAAGAAAATATTATTTAATTTAATAGAAACATTTTTACACGCATATTTCTGTCATTAATGTTATGAAATATACGTATAAGGTGTATAAAATATATTGTTTTAGTTTGACAACATATATTAATAGAAAAAGATATGAAAGATTGAAGATTGAGATTGAAATTTGATGAAACACGTGGAGGGAAGAGGTGGTGTGTGGGAAGGGAAATGATAGGCATGGATCCATATAATATTTATGTGACAATGAAAAGTCGGAAACTTCACAAAAGTTTGGTATTTGCAGAGAGAAATGGTTTCCACGACATAAAAATGCTCCAAAATCAAACTTCTACGACCCTCCAACATAACCTAAAACGACAACATAGGAAGCCACCCAAACCAATGGAAACTCACCACCTCCATTCAATCAATTCTAGTTTTTGGTCAATTCACACCCACTTTGCTCCTTATGTTTTCTAGTTTTGTTCCCATTTGCCACTTGTAACTGTTTTCCACATCCCACTTTCGCTCAAATCTTCAAACAGTTGCACCTATTTATATTCACTGGGGCAAGCAAGAAAGTTGTTCAAAATTTTTTATTAAAAAAACTTTAAAATTGAAGGTAGCTCTGTTTTTTTTTTTTTTTTCAATTTAAGGAATCATGTTTACTATACTTACATTGAAATATTATTTTTATTATAAAAAAATTACGTAAACAACTTTTACTAGTTTGGAAAATTAGCAGAAGCTTTTCTTTGTGACTTGTGAACGCATCCACAAAATTGTGGTCAATGATCCATAAACGTGTAATAGCTTGATTTTGAAGACCAGTCAACTGCATATAAACTTTGAAAAACGAAGAAAAGGGTTTGATATAAAAGCAGTTGACCTGCATAATCTATTTAATGAACTTTGACCAAACAAAATAACTAAACAACCTCATACCTCAAGGTAAATAGTTTCATTGGTGCAGCTTGTTTTTTAATATCCAAAAAGTAACAAATATAACTATTTTGGGAATTGAAAATGAACCAATTAATTAAGAGAGTAGACAAGTTAAGAGGGGTGAATAGGACAATCGTAATAGCTGATGAGAAAGTGAAAAGGAAATAAGCAAAATTGTTTTGTGTTATATTTATTGATTTATTTTAATTTTTTTTCCATTGTTATTGGTAGTTTTAATTTGATTTTATTTTTTAAATAGGTCATTTTTTTTCCTTTTATTTCGTTTATAGAAGTTGCATCTATGGAATGGGAACGTGGCATTATTATTGAAACTTTAATTTATAGTGAGAGTAAATTGAAAAAACAAATAAATAAATTATGCGACCAAATATCTTAGTACACGTTTACGAAATTGTTAACTTTTTAACAACATTTTGCGTGGTTGTGTGAGAAAAAAACTTAGTCTCATGGAAAACTCACTTAATCTGTTGGTTATAAATTAACTAGTTAAAAGCTGAAAATTTAACTTGCTAATAATAGTTGATAGTTAATAGCTTAAAATTGGGAAAACTAGTTTATTAAATTATAAATATTTGGTAAAATTATCAATTAAAGTAACCGAAATTGTAAAGTGATGCATGTATATATGATATTTTTTTGTATAATTTTTGTTTTCATTTTTTGGTAAAGAAAATACTCACTGAGACGTTTATAATTTTTGTTTTAAAACTATTTTTTAACTCTTGAAATTTGTTATTTATAAATAAATTATTTTAATTATTATAATTTTGTACACTTTATATTTTACTATCACTCTTATATTATTTCTTAAAGAATTAATAAAGACTAAAATTAAATAAATTTAATGAATACTTAAGTATATATTATTGTTTTGTTATCTTAATTTGTGTATTAGTTAAAATAAATATTTAAACATAACACGATTAAAAAATTAACAAAAAAGTAAAATAAATATATCATTTAGAGTATAATTTGGAATTAATAAAATAATAATTTTAAATAATATAATAAGAAAAGAACAATGAAACAAAACTTATCTTATTTTAAAAAAATAATAAAATATTTTATAAATATTTAAAGTATAAAAGGAATAATTATAGAAAACTAAAAATTACGCATCTCAAAATACATCACGAAGAAAACGAAACATATAGAAAAAAAAAAACGTAAATTAAAAGGAAAAAAAATCCAACGATGTTTCATTCTGGATTTTTTTTAAATTTTTTTAAAGGCTTCTTTATTCTGACAGTCCAATTTCTTCTAATTTTTTTTACAATATTATTTATTTTTTGGAAGATACATGTTTAGGTTATGTCTCTGGAAAATAAATGTTGAGGTACATAGAAAGATACAATTTATGTTGTGTATTTGTTGAGATACACTCGAAAAAAGTTGTTTTCAATACATTAAGAAAATCAAATTGTAATATATAATAGAAAAAATACGAATAGAAATTATATTAGTAAAAATGAGTGTCTGAATAAGATCACCTATGGACTTTAAATGTTAAGTTTGTTCATTAACCCATTGTTGGTTTAATTATGGACCGGATTTTGGGCCTATTTTGTTTTAGATGGGCCATACTGATATCGTTACAGTTTTCTGTTTTGTGGAAACCCATTTTTTTTTTTTTTTTATTTTTTTTTTTTTTTTTTTTTTTTTTTTTTTTTTTTTTAATTTGAATTTTATGTTTTACTTTTTAGGAGAAGCTCCAATATTTGTTTTTAAGAGAAATTACTACTTTTTTTATGTTATGCTAAATTACACTCATAT
>Ga0099825_1005517_pt1 | contig 16188 bp, 10 predicted proteins | sample SiratroredBW_FD_76838 | JGI IMG/M metagenome (GOLD analysis project Ga0099825, IMG submission 76838) | Root nodule microbial communities of legume samples collected from California, USA - Siratro red BW | ecosystem: Host-associated > Plants > Roots > Nodule | place: USA: California | collected...
AATATATATAAAAATATATATATATATATATATATATATATATATATATATATATATATATTTTACACACTCAATAAAATAAAATAACTTAATAGGACTCAATTAAAAATATTCAAAATTTATAAATTTTAAACTTTCATTAAACCTAAATTTGGATATTTTGATAATTCATTATATTATCTAATTAATTTAATCTCTTTTATTTTATCATATCAGTTAAATCAATTCTAAACCTTTCATTATTTTCTTCTATTTTTCACTCTTTTTCTTTCAATTCAAATCACTTCACTTTTCATTACTTTTTCCATCTTTTATTTCTTTTTGAATTTTCTCCCTTTCTGATAGTGAGAATATAATTGAGTATCACTCGTCCATTTCTCTATCCTAAACCTTTCATTTTTTCTAATTTGAATGTTTCAACAGCTTTGATAATTAGAAAACCGACATATCAGCACAATGTTACAGCTATCTAAAATTTCCTTCACATTCTCACTTGTGTTCACTTTTCTGCGTATAAGAATCTTGAATAGACGTTAAAATTAAGACTATTATTCTGGTTATACTATTTTGTTCACAACACAACATTCTTCATATTTCTTTGTCAAGCTTGAATATTCAGTGCGGCATTTACGATGTCCGAAAGAAAATACAAAATGTCTAATAAAAAATAATTGTCAAGTATCCAAATAAAAATAATCACACTTTTACTAAAACTCATACCAAATGTCAAATACATAAAGCCCATCAGAATTTTTAAATTAAAATTAAATTATGAAGGTCTTTCTTTCTCACCTTAGCTTTTACACGAGAATTTAGAAACCCGAGCATTGAGTGTAGACTACACTATAGGCAAATTCCTAAGCAAAATTATTAGCAATCAATATTTGAACTTATTTTTCCCTCATCCCAGGATAATAAAATATAATCAAAATCTGAGCACAATTGCTCCATACCTAGATACCCTAATTTAGAAACAGTAAATTCCCCTCACTTGTTTTTCTTTCTTCCGTTCACTTGTTTCTCCAAACTTCTAAGCCTTTGACTAATAACAGAAGAAGAAGATATCTTTGTATTTGAATGTTTGGAAGGTTCATCACGTATTACGGAGCTTGTCCCATTTGTTGCGGAGGTAGCTTGTTTTAGAGCGGGAAATATAGAAAAGGGTGATTGCGGAGCACTGGTGGGGTCTGCAACAGGTATTTCAGGAATACCCAATGTTTTCTTTACACCAGGAACTTTAAGCGCTGTAAATTTGGAAATAAGAGAGCAAATAGGGATTAGAAAAAAAAAGTGCATAAAAAGGATCTACTTGTGTTTGTGTTATACAGTTCAGAGACGAAAAACATCCTTTTGATGCACACAAGTACATGAAACACAACCTCGAACTTGGGTCTTAAAGACCTCCTGCAATTGTTTCCTTTGTTAAGAGAATTTTGGTCCTCTAGTTTTTCTTAACTCAGCTTAAACCCACCACCCATCGGGGGGGATAATTTCGTCATCATAGAAAAACGACATGAATTTAATCCTTAAATCTCACCATTTGAACATAAGGACAATTTTGACAACATATTCCATGACTACAGAATTAAATTTATGTCAAATTTACTCCTTTTCAAATAAAATTTTAGTCCTCTAATCTCAGTCCCACTAATAACATCAACAGAATCTAGACCAACGATACACAAGTAAGATGTTATCTACTAGATAAACTAATCCTGTTCTTGATCCTACAATTTTGGATTAGGTAAATTATCCTAGTATTAATGATAAGGGTACTAAATATTATTACAATCAAAAAGACCGTAATATTGACAAGCAACAGAAAATATTCCAGACAGAATGGTATGCAAATTATGCTTGTGAAAATTAAATGAAAATAAATAAATACGTAATGACTAAAACAGAGGATAAAATACTCTAAAAAGTCCTAAGATTGAGAGAACAAAACATAACCCTAAGACTTATGATAATTTTGGTGTGGGTCATAAAGCACGCAGGTTTTCTAGAAGGGACTAACAACTAAATGGAAGTCAGTCAGGCTACGTAAGATTGTACGTGGCCTTCAACTTCATTGATATGTTTAAAACATTAGATCGATCAGTAAAATTAAGAGCGCAAGACTGTAACTTGTAAGTGCATCTTGGATTGTTTTGGATCATCATGGATAGAGAGAAGTCTGCACTCAAAAAGAATACCAAGATTATGGAACCATGGATTCTTCAATTACGTGCACTATACATTCTAGCCTACACAAATGCAATCGTGATACGCATGGTAGAATCAAGGCCCAAAGCAATATGCATTCAAGAAATTCAGATTTCTGCCTATTTAAGTGATGAAAATTGGAAAAAGACAGTAAGATTGCAAATGAAAATGTTCAAGAGCCTTACCAAGTCCATATACAAGTGAAAACAAATTTGATGTAATCCAGTAACAGAATATTGCCTGCACAATTATAAAGGAACACGAATTCAAATTATATGACATGACAAATGATAGAGAACATGAAACTGGCAATCTCTCTTTTCTTTCTCAATTAGCCAAACATCATTTAGTTATTACAAAATAAGCGTATAAACCTAAAACATGTGAATGGAATGTAGAAAATCAATATCTACATCTATAGCATATACAAGGCATGGGTCGCAACCTTTGATTTGCCAAAGATACCCTACAATTGTAAGTAAATTACAAATTAAATTTTATAAATATAAAGGCATCTCATTTCAAATAAAAAAAGAGCATTTTCTAAGTTTTCAGTCAAATAGAATGCTTCTGCTTAGTCAATACAAAATATTTGTTATGTTTCCTAATATAGTCCAAACATTAAATTTTCTGATTATTATGACCTGCCTTTCTGATAAAATAATAATAATTAAGTGACCCACAACAGAATGAGGGAGGAAAAGAGAAACACCCTTAAAACAACAAGGATTGACACTCACAGAAACCAAGAAACTATTTTTGTAGTCTCAAACAACACAGAGAGAAGCTTATGTTTGATAATTTATTCATGGTGTCACAGTCAAAACAACAATTGAGATCTTTTCAACAAGACAATTAACGAGGTAGAGGGGGGACGGAGGAGGGTAGTGATAGCACTCAAGTTATTACCAATACTTCTTAAAGACACTTGTAATAACAAGAAATTATAAAATGCTTATTAAAAAGGCTCACGTACAACACTTGCCAAGGTCTCCACGCGGGGGATTTTCGTTCCAAGTTTTCAAACTATTTTAAGCCAAAAAGTTTCAGTTGTAAAAGGCAAATAAACTGGCCAGCAAGATACATAATTGTGTAAAATAATTGTGTAAATAACTCATTTTTGTCAAAAATTTACTACCAATACTATTATAATTGTTACAAATCTTATATTAACTAAAAATATGATCAAATTATAGTCCATAAATATGTTCAAGTAACCTTACAAACCAATTTATTAGGTTTTATCAAGAAGTGAAATTTAAGCATAACTTAATCCCACAAAACCGGCTTGTAAAGTGAAGTTTGCATCCATATTATAAATTATTAAAAGGTTTCATTTCTAGTCGATGTGGAATCTCTAACACACCCCCTCATGCCGAGACTGCTCAACTCGTGTGTGGGACTACATTGTTTAAGGGTGGTCCAATAATAGCCCGATAGCTGGTGGCCCAAAAATCGTGCTAGGATAGACTCTAATACCATATCAAGAAATGGAATTTAAGCCTAACTCAACTCACAAAACCGGCTTGTAAAGTGAGGTTTGCACCCACATTATAAACTATTGAAAGACTTCATCTCTAGTCAATGTGGGATCTCCAACAGGTTTAAAATCCACTTTCAAATATGGTATCAAAATCTATTCTAACAAAATTATCGGGTTTATCATCGTGTCACCCACTATTGAACTAACCACAAATGTTTAGTCCTACACTCAAGATGTCTAATCCTCAGGGTAGAAAAGTGTGTTGTAGATTTTGTATCAATTAAAGATATGACGAAAATATACTATATAAATAGGTAAAAATCTCATCTTCCAAACCGATTTATGAGGTTGGGGAAGCTTTAAAGTCGACTTTATAAGACTAACAAAAATTAAACCTGTCCCAAAAAAAAATAACAATGTCAACCCAAAATTTCTCTAAAGACTCACCAAACTCCAAGGTTAGGCATTTTGCAGAAAAATGGAGTCAAATCAGCCACCCAACTCATCATCATGCATATGCTTTCAACTTCAGAAAACATATAGACTAGGAAGAGAGACGGTGAGCGAGAGAGGGATGAGGAGAGTAAGACATGGATGGAGAAAGCGGAAGATCAAACTTGTGAGTACAGAAATGAAATCAAATCTGCAACCTAACTCGTCACGTGTGTATTTTCAATTTCAGAAAACATATAAACAGCTACAGAGAAGAACAAAGAGATGGGAAAAGAAAGAAGGTAATGGAGAGAGAGGAAGACAAACCTATTACGTAGAGGAGAGATCATACAACAGAGGCAACAAGGAGGAAGATAGGTTACCCAGCAAAGGCAGATAGGAGGCTAGGGTAAACGCAGAGATTTCTCGAAACTTAAAACTCAAAATAGAAAATCTTTTTCTGTTTTGAGAAGAAAGGTAAAATGGTTTTCAAAATTCACTCTAAAACACTTTTAACCCAAAATGGGTTTTACTTTGGAAATAAAGTTCAAATTGAAAACTAACAACTCAACCACCCAAAACGGGACATTAGTTGGAATCACAAATCTAATTCAATTCGACAAGTCAGCAATTCAGATTATGTGATGAGCTACATGTGACTTTAAGTTGTGAAAAGCTTGGATGAAACAGTGCAATTCCAGATTACCCATACGAAACGTACAATATTAAAGCAATTTGTTATGTTTACCTTTCTCCTTTTCTTTAACTAATTTTCATAAAAAAGAATTGAAAAGTCAAATAAGTTTAAGTGGTTTGCCAAAAAATGGAGCAACCAAAAGCACTCTATTTGATAATTTGTTTGCTCTGTTTTCAATTTTTCCGAAATGGGTTCACACATGTATCATTCATTCTCTGCATATAGCTAATCCATTGCTCTGTTTATTTTCTACTAAAATAAAGGCTTTAATTACAATCAGGTATGACCTGGGATTTGGTTTGCGAGAGTTATAGTAAAATTATTTTTGTTAATCTGTAGTTCAAAATTATTAAATTGAGCACTATATATATTTTAAGCTATTTTTTATTGCATCTCTCGATTTGTATGATTTATTTACTATTCAAGATTTAAAATTAGCTTGATAGTTCACAATTTGGAATATGATTTTTGATTTGTCAAAACTAGTAAACAAAAATAAATGTTAAAACAAGTATTAGATGAGCTAAGATAATGTATTAGCAAAAGAAGTGGGTGTAGTAGGGGATCAGAGTTACATTAGGCCAAGCAGGAATTGCACCTTATGCGATAACCTGCTACACACACATGGCTTCAGGGGTAAGGGAAGGGAGTGTGAGAACCAAGGGAGGGATTTGGTTATAAGAGGGAGGCGAATGAGGCCTCTTTTCATAGTAGCAAATTACACTTGCAAAGTTACCAGTCAGTAAGCAAACTATACAGTGTTAGGTACTGGGACACAAATACACAGATGCACGTAAAAATAAATTATGAGTTTGTGTCCGAACCCATTTTAAATTGGTGTTGGAACATGGTTCCACATGCAGATAGAACGCAACAATTTATACTGAAACTTCAGATAGAACTACTGTTTCTTTGCAAGTTCATCCAACAATTATTTCAAATGCAAAAATAAGTGTAAGCAAAGGACAGTTGTTCTTCCGGAAAAAAACTAAGAATAGCTTACCTTCGGAAATCCCATGGTGAAAGGAACAGTAAGAACAGCAAGACCCCTGGAGACGTTTTTCATGGTGCCAGCCACAGGATTTCCTTCCATCCCTTCTTGCATATTACACTAGGAGACAGTAGGAAATCAATTAGTCCAAATTGGAATTAATGTATCAGAGAACACCATATCGTCAACTCAAAATTAATCATGAATGATGAAAGTCAATCTAGAAAGAATTATTACAAAGTAGAAAGTTTCTGAAAAGAAAATGTTTACCTCCACCGTTATTAAGAATGACAATGCAGTCAAAACTGGAAAAACGTACAAAGCATCTGGAGTTGAGAGATCAGTAAACCAATAAGCTCCGCCATGCTTGAATGATGGCATTTTTTCAGCCATATTTGTTATCTATCTTGAAACACAAAAATGAGAAAGGATAGAAACAATATAATAGCTCTTCAGACTCTTACAAGTAAGTAAAATATCAAATTGAAACAGCTTACCGCAAGAAAAAAACTAACAAAGATAGGGCCTTGAATAAAGAGTCCTTTCAATGGGGTAAAAGGGGTCACACCATATCTGCAATTGTCAAAACCAAAGGAAGAAAATGTTTAGTCAAACAAAAGATCCACGAACTGAGAAGTTTGACTTATACTCGAAACCTATGGAGCACCCACACCAATACTGACATCAAACATGGCAAATGTTTAAAATATAGGACACCTTTGGTACACACACAGAGACACTCTCTCTCCCTCTGTGTGAGTAATCAACACAAAATTTCAATAGAGAATTAAGATTTATATAATTTACACTATAAAAACAAATTTGCTAAGTTTCGCATTTTTCTATAATAACAACTCTAAATAAATAGAATTCTAAGAAACACATCTCTTATTAGTTAAAGTAAATAGTTAAGTTTTGTGGACATAAACCTCAAAACAAGCTTCAAGTCTTGCATTATTTATAATACAAGTTATTTTCTTTTAATTTCCTTTTACTCTTTTATGATACTAATGTCTAGGAAGTCATGAGCCAAGAATAGGTGTCAGTTTACTTTCTCTACTCATGCTCAAGTCAATTGAATAGGAGTCCAAGATGTGGCCTTCTCAGTTCACAATTCACCACAAAGATTACTCCACTAATACATTATAATATTGTAGCACTAGGTGTAGTAATTACGTAGCGTTGGGAAGTTTAAAAAATATTATAAGCAGCTATACAACAGAATAAAAGAAACCACAAAGATGGCCTAGTGCAAGTGGGACAGAGTCCATAGGCTCTAAAGACAGTGCAACCATTATACACCAAAATGAAAGCAGATTACAATAGAAGAGGTCAAAAAAATAATGTTAAGGATAGTCTATTAAGAAAGCACTTACTCCTTAAATAGCTTGTTCATCTGCTGCTTACCTTTAGCAACAGCTACGGGATCCATAGCCTGAAAATTGGATGTTATTGTGATCAAAGAGAAAGTTGTTTTTGATAATACATGCAATAAAATCCAAAACGTAAAAATTTCACCAAAATACCACAGATGAGGTAAAGTTTGAAGGTTGATAATATCCACCATGTTTAGACGTTAAAATTTATATATACTGCAATGCCATTCTTCAACAGGTACAGGCAAACATTGAAGAGTGGTCATCCAGCAATCAAGTGTCTTCTTATACACAAATATATAAATAAATATGCAACAATTGAACGATAAGTTCATATGTATATATATGTTTGTGTGTTTACGTAGAACAGTACCTATTTTTACAACATTAAAACTAACATTAACAAATCCAGAACAAAATAAAAGCACAGAATACTATATAAACCTTTTCTAAAAAACAGAGTACATTGGGCTGGAAGCTTTTGCATTCAAAAATTGTGCGAGAAGTTCAATACCTTCAGTTTTGCAAGAAGAAACTAGAGAAACATTGTGTACAAAGTCTAGGCAGTGGTTGGTTCTATTGCAAGTAGAAAAGGGCTAAAATATTAAATTTACAATTAAATAAAAAGATCCATTCCATCACATTAAACCCCAGAACATGTGAGACCCCATTAGCTCACTAGCATATTCAATAGAATAGCATAGCAATGTCATCAGAAATAAATAAAAAAAAAATATATATATATATATATATTTGAAGATTACCATCCCGTCCATCTGTTGCCTTATCTCCTCCAAGTGAGGCCTCATTAACTGTCATACGTGAAACAGTAAGCTAAGTAACAAGATAGATTAGAATAAAAAAAAAAAGTGCATTATAGATATAAAAGCTTGAGGACCTTTACAGAAAACAGAATAAAAAAGATGGAACAGAATTGAGAAGCTAGAATTAACCTTCTAAGCCATGTTAAGGAGATCTTAATCCAAAAAGAACGTGAACTAAGGGAAACAGTTCCCTCCATATGTTTGAATTGTGTCCACTCCAATCAGGACGTGGGAAGGAGGAAGGTACAAGCAAGAGGCAATTGCCATTACTTTATTTTAGAAAGAAACAAAGATGACGTTAAGAGAAGCATAATATACCGTAAGTTTAGAAGTGGCCTTAAGTTGATTTATTAAGAGCGGAACTGTAGCACTTCGAATCAACAGGGTTGTAAGAACTATTGCTGCCCACCTGAAACAAAGAAGCAATAAGATGAACAAACACCATTGAAAGCCAATTTGCCACCAAATACTACATGTATTATTTATGAATTATGAATGAAAACGCCACTGGATAATCAGATCCCAGAATATACATCATATACTGCAAATAGGGCAAGAAAAACCTTGCTAACAATAGCATAATCCTGAAACCCTAAATTCCCTTTACATTTTGAACTGGCATAAAATAAGCTGATATATCAATTTAGAAAATATTAAAGGAAACTAAGTACCTATAGCAAGGTATAATTAAACAGATAATCTAACTTAAAACCCAAATCCCTGGTAAAAGCATAGACCAACGGTAACTTGACATGCATGAAACCAGTTCTGGACTATTTTGGTATTCCATTAGAATTAGGAATTATGTGCGCGTGTCTATATACATACATACATAAATATATACAGACACACACACAGACTCACCAATTTAAGCCAGTGTAGGAATGCACAGCATCTATCACGTACTGCAAGCCCTGTACAGGCAAAAAAGAATCGGCGGCAGCAATTGCAACTTCATTAACAGTGGCAGCCTGAGAAGCTATAGTGTCTATGGTAGTGTCAGTGAGTACATCAGCTACATCAGTGATTATGTCGCCGTCAATCTTATCTGAAACCTGATTCACTGTCGACATATAACGGCAGAAACCATATCCAGTGCATGGAGAAAGGAATCTATCTCGGGAAGGAGCAGAGAACCCCAACGGTCCACTAAGAGAGTTTCCAAAGGACCTTATTTGGGCGAAATTACTAACGCCTGCTGAAGATGATTTTTCCTCAGACTTTTCCTGTCTCCCTTCATCGCTATGAAGAACATAACTAAAAGAGGGATGGCACCTCCGATCTACAAGGTTCCCTCTTATCAAAAGGCAACGCCGGTAAGCCATTGGTGTTCTTGGCCAGTTCTATGAAACAACATCAAATAACAAATTGAGTTCAGATTGCGCCCAGATAAGAAAAAAAATATCACACTGCACATAATTCAGATTGATCCGAAATTCAGGTACCAATGAATCAATCAAATAAAGTATGCAAAACCTTAAGCATATCAATAAAGAACACGTGTCAATAATTTTTCCGGCTACTTCTATCTATCACATCAACTAACGTAACCACCTTCCATGATAACTCTTCGGAAGATGTATGATAAGGTGAGTTTAATATCCAACGAGTGGGAACGAAATAGAAAATTAGGTTAAACGGTGTAAGGCATAGAGTAAAATCAAAAAAGCGTGAAGAAAGCAATGAAACAGAACTTCGACAAGCAACGCAGATGAAAATGCGAAAGTGGAGAAAGGAACTGACGATGGACGGCGGACGACGGTGGCGCAGCCTTGGCGTTGAGGCAGAGCCGTTCAGCACGCAGTGTCCGAAACGGAAGAAGGGTTTTAGGACATCCTTAAATCTCCTCCAGACAACGCCGCCATTTAATTACACTAGGACCTAACCGACACCGTTTGCCCCAAATAATGTTTTAAAAATATTTAATTGCATTTTGACTTTTCTTTTCTATTTTACAATAATTACAGTTTTATTTTTCACGTTTTATCTTACCTGTGATTAATATTTTAATTAACTCCTCCAATTTTATAAATATTGGGAAAAGAGAGGCACGCGATATCGAGGGTGCTAAAACTGGGTTAAACTGAATTAAAAATATTTACAAGTCACAGTTTTTCTGGTCTATTTTTTTCCCTAAATTTACATAAATTTCATAAGGAAATAATTTTAAAATAGCTAATCTAAATAGGTCTGAGAAATTTCTAGTCTGCAGTATTAGAGTTTGATGGTTTTATTTTAATACCACTGTTTACATTCTAATCTATTTAACACTTATTATTTTATTAATATAATATTTTATTAATAAAAAACAGTATTAAATGAAAGTTTTTTCGGAACAGCAGTGTCAAATTTTTTTTTTTCAAAGTTTGTCCTGAGAAGTTAATTAAGCTAAAACAATCATTTCTTTATTTTTTCGTGATTAATTTTAAAAGTCTAATATAGTTTTATTTTGATGATGGTTTAGGTTAGAGTCATTATGTCATCTTTAATAATGTTATGAATAATTATAAGACCTTGCATGAGGGGTACTTCATCATAGATAAAAATCTTTATTAAGCGTCTAAGTAAGATATTAGTTGTTAGAAACTGTTCCACTAAAAATTAAAATGGAAATAATCGTTAGGAGGAAATGGAAAAAAAATTGTTATTCATTTCTCATTTGGAAAATCATGTGACAAAAGAAAGTTAAAAAAATTGCAGATCCCATTTATAACATTTTTTTCCTTCAATTTTGGCTAGAAAATTATCAAAAATAGAAAAATGACCTAGGACAACAATACCTATACTAATGCTAGCTCTCTCCTTTTATTAGAGTATTTATATTGTTTTTAATATATTTTATCTTGCTTCCACCTTTTATGTATTAATAAAAAATATTTTTTTTTTCTAATTTTATTTTCTTCTTTACTAAACAACCTAAAATTCATTTCATTTTCTATTTATTTTGCTTTCTTTTCTTAACATCTATTTATTCTACTTTCATTTTTTTTTTCATAAACTAATCATATTATTAATACCAGATAAACAATTTTATATGAGATTTATTCATTTTTTTCCTTTGTTTTTCATCTGTTTCCATCCTTTATTTTTATTTTATTTTTTTGTTTTCTTTCTTGTTTTACAATACTTCTTTATTTTTATGTTTTCTTCCTATTTTTGTACCTTCATTATATTTTTTATATTTGCTTTGCTCTCTCTCCTTTGTCATCAGACATAGAAGAAAATTGATGTAGCAAAATACTTTTTAACTTAACTAACTTACAAACTTCTATAGTATCAAAATCAAAATTGTTAATTTGTCTTTGTTAGAATTGAAAAAAGAGAAAGGAAGATACAGAAAGAAAGAAAAGTGATAAGAAAGTGAAACAGTTAGACACATAATTATTCTCTTCGAAAAACGCAGAGAAATTATAACAAAAACATGAGTGACAAAAAAAAAACGATTATGTATTATATACAATAAATTATTTTGTGATTTGACATTTTTTGGAAGCCTAAAATATTTTTTTAACAATCCTCTTCTAAACAATAAAAAATAATATTAATAATATAACAATAAATAAATAATAATATAAAATTATTTCAATAAAAATAATTTATATTCATTCTTTTAAGTGAAGAATTTATATTTGTATCATGTTTAAATGAACCATTATCAACAATTTTGATTACATTTTGTAGTTGAGAATTATCTTGGTAGTTGAATTCAGTAAATTATTGCTATTTATTTGATATGTCTTCAAGTTGTCCCATCAAGTTTTCTCAATCATAAGTTGGGCAACTTTTCTTTGAATCCTTATCCTGTTTGGTACTCTCTTCATGCATATTATGTGATCATCTACTTTCTCCCATAAATTTCTATGATTCCACCATTTCAATCACCATCTATCCAAAAGTTCATGAATAAAAAATAAAATATAGATGATATTGTTACTTATTACATTAATTTCGTCATGGAGCACATTAACCTGCAAATGTTCAAGAAAAAATATTAATTGAAGTTCTTGACCTCCTATCTCACTCATTTTAAAATGTTAAATGATAATAAATTTAGAAGTTTTATTCAACTAGATTTCTTTTTAAAATTATAATTTCTTCTATAACCATATAAGATTTTGAAATTTATATATGTTAATTCATAATTCATTGATAACAATTTTTTCTAACTACGTAACTTTATTTTTAATATGTGAAGTTAAAGAATTTAATAAATTAACTATTGATATTATTTATTAAGAGTGTTATATGAATAAAAATTTTTTTAGTAAGACAATTAATTAAGTGTATAAAAATGATTTAGAGTTAATACATCACAATTTTCTCCTTTAACTTTAAATCATAAAAAAGATTCCTGCATTACCTTCTTTTATTTCTAAATAGAAAATTAATTCATTCCAAACAATATTTGAATTTCAATCTTTACAAAAACTTTGTAAACTCATCTATAGAATTGTCTTATTAAGCTATTTTCACAATTTTTACCTCCTTAAACTTAATGACATTTTTACAAAATTCATTTTACCATTAATGTATTTGGTTACATAGTCATATATAATATTTAACTCTCTTATCATTCTCTTTAACCGGAGTCTCCTTCACCTATTTTGTGAGCACAATATAGTCATTTTGAATAGTAGATAGTCACCACAAATTGTAAATTAGCTTTCCAATAAACTACAATTCTAAATAGTGTGAAAACATACCTATAAATTGACTTTCTGTTGCAAACAATCCTCTGGTCTACGTCTATAAATTATTCTATCTCTTATATGTTATAGGGATACCATATGTATACAAATCTAGATAATGTTCTGTTCAAATATCTTTAGCACCTATTTCAAATATCTTTGATGACTATGATTTTGAAATGATGTTTATTATATATATTATTTTATAATAAATTTATCATAAGCATTTAATCTAAACAAATATAGTGTTTAATATGCTAATATAAGACATGTTTCGTCTAATGCTTAAGATGTTTCATCTAATGTGACCCGTGTCTTGCTTTTTTAGTCTAAACTTAACCAACATTTTTTGTGTTATGTTGTAACTTATGTTATATACTTGATAAATTGTATTCCTACTTTTTTTCTTGGTAACATTTCTCTCTTTAAAAGTGATACGACGAGCCTTGTGATATTGCTAATCTTAGAGTTTTTTTATGTCTATTTATGCTAATTGAAAGAAGGTTGATCCAACGGCTAATCAGAGTATATTTTTAGGATTTAAGAATCATACCAAAGGATATATGTTGTTAATCTTGTTACACATAGCATAAATGTTTCTAAAAATGTATTATTTTATGAAAACTATTTTCCCTGTACTAAAGAACAAATTAAGGATGATGATATATTTGTTGCTTCTTTACTTGGTTACATAAGTTTTGGCAATAATGAGACTGAAACAATAATTAGGGGTGAAGTTGATGAGAATTAGCCTGATATTGTGGAACATGATACTCGTGAAGAAAACAAGAATGCTCAACTAGTTGTTGTGATATCTAATACAAATAAAGAAAATAATTTCATTCATACTTCGATGAGAATAACTACTCATATCAAATAACAACCAACATATCTACAAGATTATAATATGGTTATACATTCAACTCAATCCAGAAAATAACCAGGTAAAAAATATCCGATTACATCTTTTATCACATATAATAAGTTTCCCCCTATTTTAAACAGGTAGTTTTGACTATTGACACTAATGATGAACCAATATCATATGAAGAAGCTTTTAAGCATGTACATTGGCAATGATTGAGGAGATATCTGCTTTTAAAAACAATCAGACTTGGATATTTACCATTTTACCTCAAGAAAATCTTCCATGGTTGATCGGTTTAGGACATGGGTTTATCTTTAGAAGCATCTCTTCTTTATCTTTTTTGTTATTTCTTTTGTTCTTTACTTAATTGAGATTAAGATTAAAGTGACTTTTAATTAGACTTAATTAACTCCAAAATACATCTAACTTCTTTATCTTCTCATCTTTACATTGTCTAATTTTATTAAACTTAATAAATTAATACAAAATTCCTATTTATATCTATCTATCAAATAAAAAATTTCTAACTTTTAAAAGCGACTTTCAAAATAAATCTTATTTTACAAATATTTTCTCTATTCAAGACTAATTAAAATACTCCCCTTCATGCATTCATCGTGGTCTTAACTAAGTAAATGAAGTCACCATGATGAACGGCCACAGTCAAAGCTACATCATGCTTTTTAACAACGAGTTAATCCCACGAGGGGAGATGAAGCCTCATTGCTCATCATGTGTACCGCACCCACACTATCATGCCCAACACCTTCAATGACAGCACAAACCCCACTATACCCTCAAACCACATGCACCAATATTAAAATCTATATAAATTATGGTTCACAAAACCAAAATCAAAGTCATATCTTAGAAACCAAAATTTTACTCGATTTGCGTGTGAAGCGAAGTTATACACAAAATTATTTGTTAAATTGATAGGCACCAAAGCACTATCCTTACTTTCCGTATTTAAATTAAACAACTGTGCAAAGAAACAAATCTAAGTATTACACTTCTTTATAATTAATGTATTTTATAATTGGTGAATCTAGCTTTTTACATTTATTTAGGTTCAATGAATTTCAAATGAAGTGTACAAGCATATTATATTAATTTAATTTTTAAGTAAGTGTAGAAGATGTGACTGAATAATAAAAAGTAGCATATAATAAAAAGATTGGCGCTGTTGGAGAATTAAATTAAAACAGCAGAAAGCTTAAAATTGCATCCAAAAGTTACAAACTTTAATCGTTTTGCTTCTTGGGTCTGCTCCCGTTTGCTTCTGAACAAGGAAAAATCACTATCATATCAAAATCAAAGCATAGTGGTGCGTTTCTCTTGCTGTTTATTGTAAATCTTTCAGTGTTTTAATCTTTCTGACTTTAACTATTTTGTTTTGTGAAGAAATATTGAGTTATGGCTTCGTCTCTGTTATTGGCGGTGGTATTTGTGTTTGATCTCATTGCTTTTGCTCTTGCTGTTGCTGCAGAACAGAGGAGGAACACTGTGAGTTACTCTCTTCTTCTGTTTCTTCATTCATAGCCTTTTTTCCCTTTTTTCTTTTGATATCTGGATTTTTAGTTGGTTTTTACTTCTGTGTTCTTCTTTGATATAGAGCTATTGTGAATTCAGTTCAAAATTTCTTATTGTTATTGGTCTTCCCAGAAGAAGGTGATAATGATATTCTTCTTTTTTTATGAAAAGATCAGATAAATCACTGTGTTTTTAGTCTGTTCTCTCTTGGCTAAGTTTTCCTTGATTTCATATACAGTGAAATTATAACGCAAATAATGTGAGTTTTTTTTTTACAAATGTTATATTATCTTTTTTGAACAGATTTTTAATTCTTATAAAATACTTTCTCCTTTCTAAAACAATCATTTTTTGAGATTATTATATACTCAAAAACAAATATTCAATCAATATAATTTAGCACTTCCATCTCGTTTTTTAGTATATGTGATTTTGTATTAACTATTTTTAACTATATACAGACTAAAAAGATTATTGATTTGGAATGGGGACTAGTGTGATTTTGGTTTCATTAAATTTAACTGTAAATGAATTATCTTTGTATAATTTATTTTTTACCCATTTAAAATATAAAATTATTATTTGGTCTCTAATATCAATTTTAAATAGATAAAAAATATTTAGTTTAGGGGTCAAAAAATTCTGAGATAGATAAGTTTTTAATTTAATTACTTAATGAAGACTAACTAATAATAAAATTAAACACAATGATTTTAAATTTTTGAGAAATTAAATTAATTTCTTACAAAGACCAAATTTAAAACCCATTTGTTTTATAAGATTTAAAAACAGATTTAAATCTTATTGTTATGTGTAATTATACAATTTTATAAACTTTTAATTTTTGATTATTTATTTATAATTATACATTTTAGATTTACCTTTCTCATACTGTGAAAATAGTTTTCTCAAAAAAAAAAAAAAAAAAAAAAAACCTTTAAAAAAAAAAAAAAAAAAAATTATTATTTTTTATTTTTTTATATTTAAAAAAAAAAAAAAAAACCACCAAAAAAAATAAAAACACCAACCACTCCCTTTAAATTAAAAATTCCCCCCTTTTTTTTTTTTTTTTTTTTTTATTTTTCTTCCAC
>Ga0099825_1005518_pt1 | contig 16185 bp, 7 predicted proteins | sample SiratroredBW_FD_76838 | JGI IMG/M metagenome (GOLD analysis project Ga0099825, IMG submission 76838) | Root nodule microbial communities of legume samples collected from California, USA - Siratro red BW | ecosystem: Host-associated > Plants > Roots > Nodule | place: USA: California | collected...
ATATATATATTTTTTTTTTTTATATATATATATATATATATATATATATATATATATATATATATATATATATATATATATATATATATATTTGTATTCTTGTTCCCTTTCCTTTAACAGAAATAAAAATAGGTTAGGTATAAAGATTTAAAAAAACCATTTTTATTAACAAACTTTTTTTAAGAAATAAAGTATTACATTCCAAATAATTTCAAAAATAATTAAAAAAAAATAGTAACCATAAACAAAGCATCTTTAAAAAAATAATAAAAATATTCAATTTCAATAAAAAAAAATAGTTTTAGAAATTAAAAAAAATATAACTAAATATCACCAAACCAAAATTGATACGTAGGATCAAGGTTAAACCTTGTCGGGTCAAAATAAATAAAAATATATATGTTTATTTGTTTTATTTTTGTTTGATATTTTTATCTGCCTAATTATTATTTATTGTTATAATTTTTATAAGCATGTCTTCTTGTTTGTTTTTTTATTTGTTTGTTTTGTCTTTAGTCTCATTTTTATTGTTATTATTTGGGAAAAAATGATATTTTTAAAACCACACTTATTTTTATTCATTTGATTAATGGACGGGCGTTGTGGGTGCTAATACCTTCCCCACACGTAACCGACTCCCGAACCCTTACTTTGATTTGCAGATTATTTTATTATTTTTGATTTTTCCATGGTTTTCCTTAATAAACTATGGTGGCGACTCCAATCTTAATTTAAATATTTTTTAAAATTAAATTTAGGACCAAGGTCCAAAAAATAAGAAAAATGTATTTATTTTATTTTTGCTTATTATTTTTATTTGCATAATTGTTATTTATTTATATTACATTTATTAGCATATTTTTTTGTTTATTTATTTGTTTTGTTTTTATATTTTATCTGTTTTTATTCATATTATTAGTATTATTATTTAGGAAAAATGATATTGTGTAAAACCACATTATTTTTACACATTCCATCTAATTAAAAGTAGTTACTTTTTAAGATGCGTTGTAGGGATGCTAATTAATTTTTAAAATTTAATTTTTAATAGTCCGTGATCTGGTTACGACAGTTCTTTAAAGAACTTTTATTTCAAGTGAGAGTTTTTTATTTAAACAAAATTTTTTCTTACTGAAATCACACGCAAGAAAGTTGAGAGTTTTCTTTTTTTTTTTTCAAACAAAAATTTTCTCATTGAAGTTAAATATAAAACGAAAAAAAATTTATCTTGATCTAATGAAAATTTTCATTCCACTACAGAGTAAAGAAAAAAAACTTTCGTTTAAAATATTTATTACTTTAATTGAACGAATAAGAGAATTTTATATATATATATATATATATATATATATATATATATATATATATATATATTAGTGTGTTTTTATTATATAATTTTATTTTGATGAGAATTCAGGGAAGTTACACTAACAAGTAAATATTTTTAAATTTAATTTAACACATTTTTTGAAAGTAAAGTTAAGTATACGTGATATTAATGGTTTTGATTTATGATATGAAAAATAATCACTTGATAAGAGAATTAGACACTTATAATTTATGTTTAATTAATTTATAGAATATGTTAAAACGTATAAATGAGATTTGAATTATTTATATAAATTATGAGATTAAAAGTGTTTAATTTATTATATGAATGTATGTTAAATCTTAAAATACTATATGTTTTGTGTATTTGTTGTTTATTTTAATATGTGATAATGCTGTATTGGAGGAGTTGATATTACATATGTATACATATATAAGTAGAATTTTTATTTTATTGACTGTTTTCTTTCCCATATTGTAATTTTCTATAAAAAGGAAAGTGTATTTGAAAATTTTTAGAAGTATAATGTAAATTTTTTTTTGAATATAATGTAAATATTATTTCCATGTTTATATATCATATTAAAAATATATATATCTTCAATAAAAACAGAACGTAAAATCATAATTTAAAAATATATTTAAATTAAAAAACAGTTTAAAACTAATTATAAAATCAAAAAATTGTTACAAATATACTAGGTAATTAATACTTATATATTTAAAAGGTTTATTTTCATAACAACCACACACCTAGATATGTTATGCCACATGAGTTCCTAAAATAACAGATTCCTTTATTCTTGCTGTTTCACTTCTTCCGTTTCACTTGCATTCCAAATTACTCATTTTTCTATAATGAATTAGAATTAAGGTAAAGGTTAGTGGGATATATTTAAATTGTATCAGTTTTCTCACCTATCAACAAAAACAAACACAACAGACAAAGATAACAAGCAGCAGTTCAACATCAAGCTCATCATATGGCTTTGGCACGTTTGACTCTGAAAGATTTGCGACAAAAGTTGTTTGCTTCATCTTCTTTGGCTGGCCATGGTTCTGGTGGTGTGCACAAGCAGAGATGGAACAATGAATTGCTCAAAAGGTTTGGCACTGCGGCAGCAGGGGATAAAGGAAAATCTGAAGCCAATGAAGGGAAAAAGTCTAATGGTACTATCTCTTCCTCCACATTTTCATGCTGCACATTCAAAGTGACATTTAACTTCGAGTGCTAAACCAAAAGGAATCAACTTCATAACATTATTCAAAACCCAATAAAACTAGACAGTATGTATCAACCAAACTTAGTAGATACAATACACTTTTCAATTACAGATAGATAGAACACAGATAAAATTCTATAAAGACTGTATTTTTTTTAATTTAAGTATGAGTAACTGACTGAATTAGATATTTGGATTTGAATCTAATAGAAAAGTTTATCTTTTAATGTAAAAGGTGACAGATTGATGATAAATTAAGATGCTGGTGATGGTATTAAATGTAAGGTTTTTGTGATGAGGATTTACACTTTCACTTTGTGTTTGGTTGTCAGAGTTCTTTCCTTCAGGGCTTTGGAATGCACTGATGCAGGCAACTGAGAACATCAGCAGGGTGATTGAGAGCATGAATCTGACACCTTGGTCTCTGAGTGGTCAGTTGAAAGAGAGAGATGATCATTACAAACTGAGGTATGTGATGCCAGGAATTGCAAAAGAGGAGGTGAAGATCACCATTGATGATGGGGTGTTGACAATAAAGGGAGAGCACAAGGAAGAGATGATGATGAGCATTGGTCAGCAAGTAGCTATGTATCCTACAACACAAGCCTGGTTTTGCCTGATGATGCCAAAGCTGATGACATTAAGGCAGAGTTGAAGGATGGTGTCTTAACTGTTACCATACCTAAGGACTAAGAACCCCAAAAAAGATGTGAAACAAGTCACAGTAGAATGATGTTAAGGTTTTACTAATAGAGATGTGGTTATTGTGCTAGTCTTATGAAAATGTCAGCCTATGATTTTGTGACTCTTGTTTGGTATTTTGGACCTGATGAAAAATTTCTTTTTATTCCTTCCATATTTTTTCTTGTTCAATGACATACTTTTGTTTTCATTCTCTGATGCTTTTATTTTTCCTTGCCTTAGTAGTTTCTTTCTCAAAACAACCAGACCAAAAGTATACAACTGTATTGTGTAAGAACAGAGAAAATAGAGAAACATTGTAGATTGTAGAAATGGGCCTTTGCAGGTTTGCTTTCACTGATAATGGGCTCTATTCACAGTAAAATAAAGACCTGATAAGGTAAAATAGGCTCTAAACATCTTTGTCACTGCAACTGATAAAAAGTGTAGAAGTTCAAAAGAATGCTTCAGAATGAGAAATTGTGTTCTTAAAAAATAAAAATAAAAACTGTTATTCACAAATATTATAGCTCAAGTACTGAGAATCATTTTTCTGACAGCAAGAACATGTAACTGGTGAGGGCCCTGCCTGGTAATTGGAGGTTACTTCTCAGTTTTCCTACAACTACTTTTGTTGACAAATAATGTTTACATATTATACTTTAAAAATATTAAACAGTATTTCATGTCTAATACTATTTTGCAGATGTGTTTTTGTTCAGGGGCCACACCTGATTTGTTTTTTGTGGTCAAATCATGTTGAAAGTCTCTTTTCATCTACCAAAAGTAAAAAATCTTTTTTTCACAAACTTTCTGAAGAACGGAGCAGCCCAATTACAGTACAGCCTCGAAATCCGGGATATGTTCTATTGGGTCAGTGAGCCACTTTCTCCAGTGTCTCATAAATAATGCCCTACAGTACCAGGACAAGGATGATTAATAATAGAAGAAAAACCTAACCTATGAATGAGAAGAAGAAGGTAAGGGGTGTAGAATGAAAAGACTGAACAGTGAAAAGAGGAAGAGAAAGAAGAAATCAGATGTGTCTGTGATGTGATGAGGTCATTGTGTTCATCTCAATAGTTACGTGCAGTACAGTGTTGTGCAGTGCAAGCATGAGACTGTATGGAACAACTGTTTATGACTTTTGTTTCTTTATCAGTACACAATCACCTTTGTGGGTCCAGAAAATGTTATCAGTCAGATCTGAGAACAAGTGATAGAGGTCTTTCATCCTAGCCGTCGGATTCGTCCACCTTGTGATTGGAGACCATGTACTTGCTCCCATCTTTTGGGAGATTGTGCATGGCATCTGTGAAATAAGTCTTCAAAATATTATTTACTTTAATTTAAAAACAAATATTTCAGTATTAAGCCTAGTCTATTGTAATACAGTGTTCTAATAGACCAACTTGAGCATAAATTCAACTCACAAGTATCCCAGCAGTTATTGGTAGGAGCTATTCATTTTTCTTTATAAAAATCAATTCAAAACTACAATACAAAATTTGGAACATTGTTGTGTGTGAATACAAAATTTGTCTATGATATTAGCTTCCGGTTTAAATGCAAAGTGATATCTGTAGTTCAAAACTGTGAATACTAATGAACTATACTAAAATTATGTTGTGTCCTTGCATAATGCATTAGTAATTATCTCTTATGTTGCTTTTGTACAGCATAAGCATATTATTTGCTTTCATTTTACTGCACCAATGAGTTGGTATATGAGTTACAGCTCAGTGAAGTGTATTTCAAATAATGTAAGTGAGATCATGAGGCACTTGAATAAAATAAATAATTCATGAAATAGCTGGCTCAAACCCCATTACTTGTCTACTACCAACTATAACAGTGTCAGAAGTTAAACAAAAGGCAAACATTTATCCTGAGACATCATAATAATATTTATAATACTGTAGAGATATTCTGCATACACGATATCGTTTATTATTAATTTTAATTATCAAATAAATGTGGTACTAGTAGACATATGAAATGATAAAAGAGTATGAAAAAGCTGTGTTGGTTTGGACATAGTCAACAGTATTATAGGAACATGAAAGTCCAGTTAGGAAGTAATAAATTGGTTTATGAATGTGTGTCTTGAAAGGAAAAGACAAGAGTGAGTCCACCATTGCCATGCATCACTATTGAGCAATAGTCATAGCAGTTTCTTTCTTCGGGAAAGGGAGGTTGGTGTTTTCAAAAGTTGAATTTTCTTTGGTTGGTTCAAGACACTGAAAAAGTTGGTTCATGAGAAAGGTGTGGGGTGAAAACTGAAAATGGATTCTACCCCTTATCTTATATTAAGCAAAGTTGAGGCCTGCAATGCAATGCTTTCCATGTCAGCAGAAAGAAACAGTAAATCTTAACACCCTGTGTCAGATCTAGAAGGAGATAGGGTATACACAAGTACACCACAAGTGAGTTTGGTAACACGTTTCTTTTAAACTTAGGAATGTGTTTTACACACTATATTAAGGTTTTAATTACCAGGATTCTCATTTAAAATGAATACTATATTAAAACACTATATTAAGTATATTCATATAAAATGAACATTGGGACAGGTAGGTAATTTAATGGATAACAGTAGAAGGTGTGAAGAACAAGAGAAGAGGGTCATATCATATTAGTTTTTGTTCACTTCACTCAGTCAATGTTCATTGTGAATCCAAAATTTGTTCCCCAAATTCCCAAAAAGACCAAAGCAAGTCACTCCCTCCCACGGTTTTGATTTGCATTGGTGAACAAGCCATGGAATCAGAACACTGTCTCTCCCATAGGAAACATCCCTCAACTTTGTTTAACACATTTATATCTCTTCTTTTTATCTATTCCAAGACCAAAACAATCTCAAACACCACCTCACAAGTCACTTTCACTGCTTCTTCCCCTCCTCATTCTTTCCTCAACACTTCTCCACTGTGACTAGTTGCATCAAAATCCAACACAGCACACCACACGTCAAAGCTCTCTCCTAGACCATCACTGATGGCTCCACCTGCTAGATCCTATCCTCTACATGGACTCAAACTTTCAATCACTGTGCTTTTCATCTTTTTCGTCTCCCTTCTACCTTCCAAATCTGGTAAAAACCCTCCACCACCCTCATACCCTATTTAATTCAACAACTGTTTCAACCTTCTGTTGAGTAGGGTACTTGCAACACACAACAGCATCTTTATACAAACATAGTTTCCCCTTTTTTGGGTTTGTTTCAAAATTTAAAATTTATCAGATTTTTTATTCTTTTTCTGTGTTTGTCATCTTTTCTCTATGCTCTAGCTATGTCTTGCTCAGTGCTCTATAATAGGGCACCCCTTGAGGTTAAATGAACCCTACTTCTTCTGGCTGTGCAGGTGGGTCACTGATGTTGGACACAAGGGAGGGTTTGGAGCAAAGCAAAATGGTGATAGGGTCAAAGCCTCCTGCTTGTGTGAACAAGTGCAAGAGTTGTAGGCCTTGCATGGCTACTCTGGTCGTTCCGAATCACCAAAAGAGGAAGAAGGGTTTCAAAGTGTTTTCTCCTAGAGATGATGATACTTATTATCTTCTTTCATGGAAATGCAAATGTGGTGATAAACTGTTTCAACCGTGATTCATCTTAGTACTGTTAATCAGTTTTTTACCATTAAATTCTGTATATGTAACCAAAAAAGATGAGAGAATCCAACTTCTGCTAGAGCCTCCTTTGGCTATGATATCTGTCATTTAAATGTTAAAAATTACTTGTTCAACTTGTTTTCTTATCACTCATTCTATGATAATCCAATTCTATATTAATTATTAGTCTTCACTTCAGAAGTTACATTTTTTTTTTCTACTCTCTTAACTTTGTAATCCCTAATCTAAACTCGCTATTAGTTTTTCTGTCCTTGTAACTACCAACACAAGAAAAAGGTAAAACACATGAAAAGAATACAACTGCTACAAGGTCATATCACGTTGTTTCTTGTCCTCACAGTTGAGGACCGTAATGCACTGTACTTAGGATGTGTCGAGAATGAATTTATGAACTTGTTCAAGAAAATATTTTTTAATTCAATGAATATATTTAAAAATTCATATAAAAGTATGTGTATTAATGTATTCATAAATTAATTTAATATTATAAATGTATTTTATCACTTTTTTTTATTCTATTTTAAATGACCCGGGCTCATAAGAAAGCAACGTTGTTCGAAAATATTACAGAAATCAATTTCTGAAATTTATAAAAAACGACGAAACTCAACAAACTATACCATCACCACCCAAGACTGCCGCACAAATATCCATATACACTTAAATAATAAACAATATACTGAAATCATCAATAATCCATTCAGTGAAAACTTATCTCTACTCATCCACACTATACTACACTTTTGATGGAGTGCAGGAAGCAATTGCGGTTTAGGTAACAGTAGCGAGCCCAAGCCCAGTTGATGATGTAAAATGAAGCCCAATATTTGATCCAGTGGGTTGGGAAGTGAGCCCAATAATCCACGTATAAGGGAACACTTAAAACAAATGTGGATCATTCATTTTCGTTGAACTTGAAATGAAATGCCTCCGAATGAGTGTTGTCTCAGTCACCACCGCAAGTTCCTCCGACCTCTTTCTCTATCCTTCTCACGCCTTCTCCCTCCGTCTGAAACGGCAGTTTCAACCGCTCTCGTTCTCCTCCGCCGTACTCCGTCGTCCTCCCCCGTGCCGAGCTACCTCCCCCGGTTCTCCGCTCCCACCTCCCGACAAAGATTCAAACCACCTCAAAGGTTTCATCCATCGGATTTTTTCCTGTTTAATTATACGAATTAGGTTTTCGTGCTTCGGTCTATATTTATGTACTATATACCAAGTTTATTAAGCTTGTTCCATCGCTGGAATTTTCTTTCCCGTTATGTTCCGTGTCCGAGTAGTTACTGCGGTAATTCACCCGTTCTTTGGTTCGAATTGAGAGGGCTAAACGTTAATATGAAGTTTAAGTAAGAGTTTAGTTAGGTCGGTGATTTTTTTATTTTTTTTTTCTGTTTTTAGGAGCTAGTTTTAATTTTTGATGGACGGTGTTCAGTCACGTGGTTATTTCACAGCTAGGATACCGACGAACTTAGCTATTCGTGAATTGTTTAAGCTCAACTGTTAATTGGTCAGTTAAATTCAACAAATAAGCTCAGTAGGCTTGACAATAATGTTCTGCAAAATATGAAGTTTTCTATTGAGGATCTTTTGAAGGTGTTTGTTGTTTTCTTGGGGGCGGGGGCGGGAAGGTTTAAGAAAATCCGTGTAGTATTTGTTGTTTTTGTGAATGAATATCTGTCTTTAAGGTAATAATTTGGAGTTTTGAAAGTGCACAGTTCACCATCTAAATCGTTAAGAGCAAGAAAGAAATAAAAGTAGATAAGATATGCAAATTTGAAATCATCTGTTGTCTGTGGTGGCATTGAATTATGTTATAGACGGTTAGTTTGTCATGTTTCTCTTATAAAAGCTACTTTTATTGTGTTTATATTTATTGCATATGATTTTTGTAGTCTTGACTTTTGCTACTCTTGCACATTTACTCTATGTTATAATTGCCTGAGTTTTTTAATTGGATAAGGATGCTATATTTCTTGTATTTAAAATTTATCGTATGCTCAATTTCTATCATTTATGTTTTGATTTGGTGTTTATGCTTGCAAGGTGCAGCTTTCTGTATTGACAATACTTTTGTTTTTCAGGAACGGATGTTGGTGCATCTTTATCCAAAATTCAAGATAGGATACAGATATTCTTTGCTGTTCTTTTCTGGTTGTCTCTATTCTTTTGGGCTTCTGCCTGGGATGGGAGGAATAAACCAAACAAGGGATCGAGATTTAAAAGATAAAATAGTAAGCATTTAATTTGTATATATGGAACATATATCTTAGTGGGACAGAATTATACAGCAAAAGAAAAAAAGTTATGCAACTGTGTGGAACAAGTATTATTCTCCATAAAGTTTTCTTGTGCTAAGATTAATTACTCCTGTCAGAAGCAGTTTATGAGTAATCACTCTGTTCTCCTTTTCCTTCCAAATGCTTTATCAGGTGATTAAAATTGAAATATCTTCAAATTTTGAACGTCTTTAATCAGCACTAAAGTTTTGAGTTTATTTTAGACAGAGGTAGTAGTTTATTTGCATTAAAATTATTCATGTATAATTGGTTGAATTAGATCATAATTTGCTATTGGATAGATAATGATTTATTCAACATATTGTTGTAATCCAAGGTTCAGTGGCTTAACATATATGACTTCTAAGAGATGGTCCTAAACTCTGCGGTGTTTGGGTATAACAATCTATTAAAATTGGTAACGGATAGGTTGAATTTTTTTATTAAATCAGTTCAGGATGAATCAAGATCTTTTTTTATACCTTTTTAACGGAATATAAATGGATTAGTAATATATTTTGAACTCATTCAATCCGTTTATCTGACACCCTTAGTTACAAGCTTTCAGGTCCCGTTAGCCCCAAGTTAAGCTCTTATTTTGTAGAAGCAATTTCCCTTTGATGTAGATGTCAATGTAAACAAGTGTTCAGTTTGACCTTGTGTAATTATGATGTTGGTGATTGCGTAAATAATTATTTTGATGATGCTATTCTTATGCCACCTAGAAAGTTGAAGGCGAGTTAAATTAAAGTTTTTGAGAGACTGAAATTCTTAGAATATATATGAACTTAACTCCTTTTTGCATCTTGAGTGATTGGTTTGTTTATGTAGTAATTCAAGTACAATGTATGATGGAGTCTCGCAGTTTACTTTTGATATCCATTTCAGTTGAGACAAGAACCTTCAAGATGTTTAATTTAGTGACTGTCTATGCTCTTTATTAGAAGGACAAGTGTTTTCCTTCATAGTGAATGATGGCGATCCATTCGGCCTAAACCATGGTGCATGAAACCCAGAAAGAATAAATGAATGGCCTACTATCATTTTGAATCTTGGGATTTGTTTCAAGTTTTCTTGTTTTGCCTGTGCCAGCTGTTACGGTCTGTGGAAAAGGAAGGGTCATTTTTGCATTGAACATTATTCATTTACGGATGGATTAATCGTCAGTTTGATGTGTTCCAAGGAATTGATATTTTTGCACAGACCGTTTCTGCGTGTAATATGATTTGCAGTCTTTCACTTCATGGGTTTACTTCGAAGGAGCAATGAAAGAATACGACATATTTTGTTCTTTTTCTTTCCAGACTAAATAGCACTGGACTTAAAAGGACATGAAATTTGTTGTCGTCACCTAATTGGATCAATTACTTAAAAAATATCAATTTCCATTCTCATAAAAGGCCTCAAGATATTTTTTCATGCTTGACATAGTTATACTTTGGGTAAAATATCTGAATAATTAAAAAAAAACTAATCATTTTAACAATCTACTTAAAATAATATAATTATTACAAAAGTAAACTTTTATATTTATATAAAAATTGAAATGAAGGGTAAAATAATGATTGTGAATATAAAGATTTATTGATTTTAATAACGTGGTTTTTTTAAATTTTAATGTAAACATATTTTTTAGATTTTTTATTAACATATTGTCTTTAACATAGTTATATACTTAGTTAAAATTAATGAAAATTTATCAAATGAAATATTTAATATATTAAAAAAATTATAGGACGTAAACTGTTTAACCCCTTGTCATCGTTTTGATTGTGAATTGTTTGTCAGAGTTTCAGGAAATGATCTCACATCATCACAGCTGATGTCACCCTCGCCTTTTGTGTTTTTTGGTGTTTTCTACTTACCGTATTTCTGTACTATATACTTCACATCAATATCTACCTGATTCGACACAAATATAATCAAACGGGTCTAGGTTTTCTTCTTATTCTTGTAATTAAGATGCATAATTGCTTGAAAGAAATAAAACACGACTAAGGTATACGAAACGGTACCAATTACTAAATTACTTTTTAACTCTACCAATGGTGGCTGTATCAAGTAACAGCATGAAAGCAAAAGGAAGACTCTTTTTTATGAGCTATGAACTATGTTTTTTCTGAGTCTAAGTTTTAAATTCAATAGAAAGAAAGTTGAGTAAAAGAAGTCCTTAAAACACAATTTTTTTAGTAACATATATATAAGTATGAAAATAAATCTTAACTCTTCTCTTGTTCTTATTTGATGTAATAATTTTGTAGTCCTTATATTCAGGATAGTGTTATATTTCAATAGGATGGATGGAAGTTTTGAATGATGGTATCAAAACTAGTATTTTCCAATGTATAATACAAATACATATTGTACAGGTATAGCAGTTGACGGTTGACGTTGTTTTTAGCAGGTATTCCACTTTTCAGTATGTAGTTTTAGAAGGTTGCTGCATTATTAGCAAACGCCACATGGCGACAGAAAACGCCCATGGTGGGCAGAAGCAGGTGTTTATACATTGTTGGTCTAAATTCGGAAGATTGAGGAGAGATGGAGATACAAAAGCAATTGCTGTCCGTTCAATTTTGCACCTTACAGCAAAACAAAAATGGCCACTAAGGGTCCCCCCACTTCGTGTCATGCAATCTACCCTCGACGTGTCTCCACTGCATAGGTTCTACTCTCTCTCTTGCACTCCCTTTTGCTAAATTTCTAGCTCTGGATTGGCCAACACATTCCTCTTAGTAATAATGTCAAGTGTTAATTTTATATAAAAACTTGCTTCTTCCTTGCATTCTATTCCATGTCTCACACTAATAGTCTGAATCACTTTCTTTCCTTCTTTTTCTCTTCCCTTTTGCAGCACTTCAGTATTTTTCTTTGACTTTTCAGTTCCTAGCTGGTGGCTTCAACTTGCACCATTTGGTTTCGATTTCTGTCTTCAACCATTTTCTTGTTGTTTCCCTGAGTTGTAGACATGTTACTTAGAAGTTCATCCGCACCAATTCTAACTTCATTGGTGCTCTATTCAAGAGAATCCTCCTCACCTGAACCAGAACACCTTTTTCAGCTACCTAAAACAACATCAGCTTTAAGTCTAAGCCAAATATTGGTGGAGATAGACCTTAAAAACTCAAGAAGTCCCAAGAGGAAAAATCGTGTGCCACTTGTTAATAGTGTTACTAAAAATCAACAGAGTATAAAAATCGTAGAAAGAGATGAAGTGAGAAATCCTCAACAAAAGACTTACATGAAAGCACAAGTGTTTTCAAGTTTAGATAAGGGAGTAATGGATCATGAAGAGGCTTGTGTGGGGAAGATAGATAGTACCTTGCAGACTTCGGTGATGGGGGGTGGAATGGGGAGTGATGGTGGTTGGATTTGTGGTGGTTGTAATGGTAGTGGAAAAGGCTCAAATGGTGGACATGGAAGAGGGTGGAATTCCCATGAAGGAAATGATCGAGGTAGAGATAGGACAGATGCTTATTACCAGAACATGATTGAAGCAAATCCTGGTGATGCTCTTTTGCTGGGAAACTATGCAAAGTTTTTGAAAGAGGTAATTCATTTTGCTTGAGCTTGATCATGTTTTATTTCTCTAAATTGTGAAAAGCAGAAAATCACAATAAATTATCAACCCAATTGGTCAGATCATTCACTATTAAAAACTTATCATTCGGGCTAGATTGTGTACTTTGTTGATGTATAGAAATGCTAAGAAAATTGTATGCTTCATCTACCATCTATTTATCCGTTTATAGTTTTGATATTGTATATGCAAATAGGTTTGTGAAGACTATCCTAAAGCAAAAGAGTATCTCGAAAGGGCGATTTTGGCTAATCCTGATGATGGTCTTATTCTCTCCATCTATGCGGAATTGATATGGCAAACAGAGAAGGATGCTGATAGAGCTGAAGAATATTTTGATCAAGCCATTAGAAGTGCCCCAGATGATAGGTAAAAATATAATCCACAATTCCACTTTGATTATGGTTTTTGCTTATTTTGTAATTGTTTACGAAATTGAAGCATGTGTTAATCTCTTTCTTGGTAGAAGAGTATGAAGTCTATGTAATGTTATAACTTATTATCTCTTGATATTCTGGTATCCATGAAAATTGAACATTCTTTTTTCTGTTTCCCAAATGAAAGAATGTTTTGCCTTCTCTTGTTCATGAAACTAATATATAAATCTTAATTGTGGCAGTTATGTCGTAGCTTCATATGCTAGATTCCTTTGGGATGCTGAAGAAGAGGAGGAAGATAAAGATTGCCAAAGTAAATCAGATCGCAACCATTCATGTCCAACTGATCTCTTTCATGGAACTAACCATCACCTTCACATAACTGCAGCCTCAAAAGCCTTACCACTGTTTCTAAAGTGAAAATGATCATGTGGGTTAACTTGCATGACAAATAAGTCTCAAACAGTAACTCATGTCCCTTTTGGATGTGGTTACTGGCAATGGTTGGTGTAATAGAAATGCCTACTGTGAATAGCTTTAGACCATAACAAGAGAAATAATTGTGCTTGTAAGTAACAAGGCTTCATCAAATGTATGTTTTGAGAATGTAATGTTTTGCATGCAAACACTAAGGATTAAAGTGGTGCAACCCTATATATAATTATATAGCTTTAATATAGTACCATTCTACTCCTTAATCTCAAAAGGGTGATTAAAATAGTTAAAGTGTTGGTTCATATACTTCTTAGTTTTTGTTACCATATGGTTTTCATTTGTTACTCTCTCAACCTTCAAATAGAGACATTGCAATATTAAAATTACCATGAAATTAAAAAATCATGGCAGTGCAAATTGCTGATTCTTTTAACACCAAAGGAAAAGAGAAAGAAAAAGACTAGAGCATCTGCATGGAGCCATAGACAACAACATCAGCAATAGTAGCTGCATACATATATTCCAACAGATGAAAATGGGGTTGAAATTACATAAACCAACGGCTCAAAATGTATTACTAGGGCCTTGAAAGGTGAACCAAATGGCTCTTTTTGTCAGCTATAGTATGTATGGGTTGCTTGTCTTTTTCAAGTGTCAGAGTCAGTGATAAGGTGATAAGTGTTTGAGAGTTCGTCTTTTTCAAAGTTTTTTGTCATTGTTAATGATGCAGTTGATGGAAAAAAGGGTCGCTATAATTTAGCCACAACTTGCTTAATGCAGTCAGTGTATGAATGGTGCTACATTGCTTAAATTGGAAAAGTCTGCATTATTTGAGTACACTAATCATTGATTCCATATTCTGTCTCATGTTTTAAACAAGGATCTTGTTTATCTACACCTTCAAAATCATGCATTGCATTTTTTAACTTAGATAAATAATAGAATGAATATTTGATTTAAAAGGAAAATAGAGAAGTGAGATTAGAAAGTGGCTTATACGGTTTTCTTAGTTGCATGGAATTTTTATGAATTGCTATGAAGATTGTGAACTTGAATAGTTGTGTTTAAATAATGATGGGTTACAATAAAAAAAAATGAAAGTATGTATACATTCAAACATTTTTACCAGAAAGATGTATTTAGTGAGATGTCTCAACCCTTCTTTGATAAAGTATTGAAATTTAATGTTTTCCGAATATTTTAAAAATAACACTAAATATGTCACTTTTCAAAATAAAGTCAGTAAAACGGTCTCTTTTTTTTATGAACATATTAATTTGATTAAAATAAAGTGATTAATTAATTTCAATGTGAATCTTTTTAAATACAAGGATTTGTATGGATTGTTATGTTATTGCCATCAATTTAGACTACTCTGATAACTTATTGAGTTTTATCTACCTATCCAGACCACACGTATTAGAGTGAAGCAATTGCTTCTTATATCTTTAAATTTGAACATATATTTCCACAATTTTCGAAATAATTATTTTATTTTTTTAGAGTGATTTCTTAATAACTTGTTTTGGAATGTTTTCTTAAACATGAAATACATTTTGAAACACATTTTTTATAATAAGATAAAATTCTAATAACAAGATTTTTGAAATAAATTTTTTAGAACATAAAAAATACATTTTAAAATCATTTTTTAGAATAAAAGTCTAGAATAAATTTTTTGAAAATATATAATACATTTGAAATGTGATTTTTAGAATAAAAGTCTAGAATAAATTTTTTGAAAATATATAATACATTTGAAATGTGATTTTTAGAATAAATTTCTTAGAAAAAGCTTTTAGAAATACATTAGAATTTCTTGGAATGAGATTGTTTTTTTCTTTTGTTGGTGATAGTACCACGTGATGACGGTAGCAATGATGGAATATAGTAAAATAGAAATACATGAGACAATTTGGTTATTTCACTCCATTTTGGAGGTGTGGGTTCAAAAGTAGGAGATGCAGTAAGTTATTGCCTTAAGACTAATTATGGAATACAACATTGAACGGTAGAGTCAACAAAATCCATGCAAAATAACTTTTAAGTGGTGTAAAACATAATTGATTGATTATATTGTTTAAAAAGGTAAAATGCTAATTGATTTTAGGTGAGTTTTTAAAAATTTCACTTTTTATTATAATACCAGTAAATACAATTATTTATAATAAGTTAAACCATCTTAAAAGATAATTTCAACTTTATTTATTTTTAATTTCTTTTCCATCAAACAATTTCTATCTTTGATTTATTTTTTTATATTTTAAAGTATCTAATTATCTTTATTAAAATTAAATAAAATATAGTTAGTGAACATATAAGCACATAAATACATAACACACATTGTATAAATTATGAACCAAAATGTAAAGAGATATAGGTGAATTTTTAATAGTTATCCCAAAACTATACTTTCATTTATCATGTCTTAAAATCTGACCAATCAAATAAAGTAAGCTAACTTATTAAAGCATTCTATATTAATTAATAAATAATTATATTCAAGTATATTTATTGTTGTCTTTGAATTGCAAGAATTTAAGTACTACATCAAAACTTAAGTGTGTGTATATATATATATATATATATATATATATATATATATATATATATATATATATATATATATATATATATATATATATATATTATATATA
>Ga0099825_1005524_pt1 | contig 16179 bp, 9 predicted proteins | sample SiratroredBW_FD_76838 | JGI IMG/M metagenome (GOLD analysis project Ga0099825, IMG submission 76838) | Root nodule microbial communities of legume samples collected from California, USA - Siratro red BW | ecosystem: Host-associated > Plants > Roots > Nodule | place: USA: California | collected...
ATATGGTGACTCGTCACGGCATTGCATTGAAATTCACGGTTGAGACAAGAAGTATCAAATGAAAAACAAAGAAGTCGTCAAATGTGACGGAGACTTCTTGTGCCACATTTGCAAAGAAGTCGTATGATGTGGCAGAGACTTCTTTTGCGACATTTGCAAAAAAGTCATACCACGTGGCGGAGACTTCTGTGCAATTTCCACCAAAGAAGTCGCCGCCACGTGGCACGATTTCTTTGCAAATGTGGCCAAAGAAGTCGTCACACGTGGTACGATTTTAAGTAGAAAGTCGCCATCCTGCCGTACGAATTTTTTGCCGCAGTAAAATTTGCCACAATGTGGTACGACTTCTTCATACCATCTCGTCACCATGCCATTCGACTTACCCAAATCCGTACTAAATTTTTTTTTCACCATTTTGGTAATTTAGGAAAAAAATTACACTATTATGGTAAATTAGCCCCAAGATACCATGCTTGTTACATAAAGCAGAAGCTAGGAAACAAAAAAAAACCCGAAATGACTAAAGACTACCACAACTTTTGTACACGCCACATACTAACAGAAAACTTCTCTACCTTTTTGTACTTCTAATGAAATAGGCTTTATTCTTGGTAGTTGTAGTTCAAGTTTTAAGTTTTATTGTTTTTTTTATTATTAATTTTAATATTTAAAGTTTACAAAGACTTTACTTTTTTTTTATATTTTTCTTTTACATGTTCATGTTATATGAATAGAAATAGAATTTGATAGTTATCCAAAGAAAATCTCATAAATTTTTTGATAAATGACTTAGAAAAAACTTAATTATATTATCATAGAATATATAAAATATATAGATTGTTTTACATTTTCATATAAAACTCTTATTATTAAAAACTTATATGTTATTTGTAATATTATACATATTTATAAAGGACGTAAAATATCGACATACACTTATGTCTGTAAAATTATATTATTAGTTATATTTTTTTTAGAAAAAATTTATTGTAGAAAAAGAAAAAGAATATTCACAAATTCTAATTAAATAATAAATATTTATATAGTAGTCGAATTGTTATAAGTACCTGACATTTTAATGGTGTTATAGGTTTTTATTAAAACCTTTCAAAAAACACATAACATATTCATATTCTTTATGTTTAAAAAGCAAACAACATCACAAGTATATATTTTTAGATCATTATAAAATTGTATAACGTTTCTTTTTCACTTTGCTTAATAGAATGGATTTTCTGGAGCAAATCTAACAAACAAAAATAGTCTCCTTTTGTAAATCTTTGTCTTAAATCTTCTCAAAGATGTTTAATCACATCAATATAGACACCACTTTTAGCAATGACAATGTGTGATTAATCCATGATAGAATCACAACATTACACCTCTCCCAAGCTTCATATAAAGAATCTCCACGTGTTGGAACTTCAAAACTACCATCCACAAATTTCAATTTAGTCTTGGGTAGAAGAACACACCTCATGTTTCTACTCCAAGAATTATAATTTGTTTCATTGGGTTGAGGAGAGACAAGAAAGGTTCTGGGATTTTCTCTAGGATGCAAGTAATAAGGGCTTGTGCAATATGATAGAACCATGGTTTATGTGTGACAATTCTATGAGAGTCGTGACGAGAGGCAACAAGAAACACAATACAAAAGAAGAAACAAGAACTAGCAAGAACGAAGCAAGATCAAGAGTCATTAACTAGCAAAAATAAAAAGAATGTAACAAGAAGGCAACAACGAAGGAGGCAAAACATTTCTATTGGTCTTGTATGAAACATGACGTGTATAAATTTTGTGAGCATTGCATTGTTTGTAAAAAGGCAAAATCCAAAGCGATGTCACATGGTTTATATACACCCTTGCCTATACCTAACTATCCGTGAATTAACATTTCTATGAACTTTGTCTTAGGATTGCCACGAACAAAAAATCGCAAAGATTCTTTTTTTTTTTTTTTGACAAGTTTTAAAAAATGGTACATTTCATACATTTTAAGGAGACAAATAATGCTTGTTATGTAGCTAATTTATTTTTTAGGGAAGTTGTGAGACTTCATAAAGTGCCTAGGAGTATTATAAGTGACAGAACACTCAATTTCTAAGTCACTTTTGGAGGACATTGTGGGATAAGCTTGGTACTAAATTACTTTTCTCTACTACTTGTCATCCACAAACTGATAGGTAAACAGAGGTAGTCAATAAAGAATGTTTGCCTAATGTAGAATTTGTCTATAATAAGGTTGTTCATAACACAACTAATTGTTCAACATTTGAAATTGTATATGGGTTTAATCCTTTAACATCACTTGATTTATTGTCTATGCCTAATATTTCTGCTTGTAAGCATAAAGATGCACATAAAGTTGATTGTGTGAAGAAGTTGTATGAACGTGTGAAGGCACAAATTGAAAAGAAAAATGAGAGCTATCTCATGCAAGCTAATAAAGGAAGAAAGAAAATTGTTTTTGAACCCTGTGATTGGGTTTGAGTTCATATGAGAAAAGAAAAATTCTCTGAGCAAAGAAAGTCCAAACTCCATCCAAGAGGATATGGTTCTTTTCAAGTGTTGGAGAGGATTAATGATAATGCTTATAAAGTTGATCTTTCTGGTGAGTACGGAGTAAGTGTCACTTTTAATGTATCTGATTTATCTCTTTTTGATGTAAGGAATGATTTTCAACATTTGAGGACAAATGTTTTTCAAGAATGAGACAATGATGTGGGCATCCAAGCTCAACACCATGAGATCAATGATGTCAAAGCCCAAGCCCATGAAACAAAAAATGAAGTTCGAGATCCAATTTAAGACTTAGGTGACCCATGACTGGAGGAAGGCTTAGGGAGTCCAAGAAACTTTGTAGTACAAGGTGACCTATCTTCTGAAGGCCCAACTATTGAAAAACAATCATATGGAGGAGATTAGATTGATTACATATCTGATGGGCTTAAATAATTAAAAGAATGACTAATATATAAGATTTTATTTTATTTTTATTTATTTACTTTCAGTTGAGGCAAACTGATAACATAAATATGTATTTAAACATTTTTGGGATTGAGAAGGACAAATGATACATTTTGCAAATTAGTGAGAGTGAATTTCCTGAATTTTTGGTTGAACCAACTCTTAAACTTAAAGATTTTTCATTTTCTTGTGACATCTTTACAGTTTATCTTCTTCCATAGAAACAACTTTTTTATCTTAGACCGATATATTTTTGAATCTCTATAAATAGGTTTATATCAAACCTAGTGTGATACCATATATTAAATATAATATGCTTTGATGACTAAGCATATTTAGTGTACGCAGTATGCATAGGATAAATTGAGAAATATACAGAAAAGAAAGCAAGAAGCAAAGAAAGAAGAAAGCATGAAGCAACTTTTATTAAATGGAAAAACATAAGAACCCAGGATGGGAGGCTTGCTATATAAAGCAGAGCAGAAGTTGGGGAAAAACAAAAAAGAACTGTTGTACAACACTTCAACATAGAAACAAAAATGGCTAAAGGGAAACATAGAAACTGATAGACAAATTTTCTGTACATGCTACATACTAACACACAAATTTGTGTACACTCTAGAAGCATCTCAAGGGCTAGAGAAGAGCAAGGGATTTTCAGATATTGACAATTTAACTACCAAGAAGAATCAGGAAATGGTAGGTGCTTCTTAGGCTAAGCAACTTGGATTTTATTCCTTGATGACCCAGTATTACTCTCCTTTCGCCATGTATAAAAGTAGAACAAAATTCCTTGTTTACTATTACAATACAACTAAGCCTCTACCTACCATATCAAACACACGAATCCCAGAAAGCGAGTTACACAGCTAATTCCAAAATGCGTCAATATTATATGAAACGATGATGACCCAAGGCCAATGATTTGGTGAGGCAAGTAATAAAAATTATGAATTATTACGCTGCCTCATTAACAATTTCAGAGCTTTAGTCTGGTCCCCCATTTCCATGACCGATGGAATCTCAGCTCTTGAATAATTTTCCAAAAGCAACAAAACAGAAAGCCAATCGAAGCCTTAGAACCTGATAGCCATTTTTGAAAAAGATACCTTAATAATTTGTGGGGGCCTTAATGCCCATATAAACCTATGGTTCGCCAAGGTGCCCCACTTTTTCACCTTTCAAATTTGGTCTACGTTTAGAATTCGGAATGTGATGGAACCCTTAACCAACACCTAAGTATAGAAAAGGCGGGGATTTAACGACTTTAATTACCATATCAAAAAACAGAAAAAACTCTTCCTCACCGAAAACTTATACCTTTTTCATTATTAATCCACCTACATGCCCTTTTATCACCACACAATATTTGAATCTATATATTATTCTGCATATCTTCTCCATTTATGCTTCACTAGCTCTCTAATTCTCTTGCTTTGGGTGCACAAGGAGTTTGATCGGTAGCTACTTTTTCCTTTACCGTTCTCTTGTGATATGTGTCTGATTAGTTTTTTTATTGAATAACCAAACACACCCGAATTATTCTAATTCTACTTTAGAAGAAAGGAGCGAAGGAGCAAAATTCTAGCTGGGACAAGCTCCAGAACTTTCCTGGAAAAGAAAACTCGTAATACCATGCTTTTGTCTCGTAATACAAAGAATTGACTTGAGTTACCGACAAGTAAGATAGTCTTGTCTGAATTTTCAACCCAGAGAGTCCTAAAAAAACTTCACAATCCCTTAAAACATATAAATAAAAGAATATTCAGTCGTACATTTTTCACCCACATACCCGTTCCTGTTTCATATTTGGCGTGTCGGTTCGTTTACCCACTTCAGAATTTCACTACTTCCTTCAATTTTCGAATAGTAACACTTTCAACGTATCCTCGTAATATTCAAAAGTTCAGACTCAACGCTTTATTTTAGCATGCAAAAGCTAAGTATTAACAAAAAGCGAGGTGAAACTAATTTAATCAACCAATCTCGGAATTTACCAATCCCTATTTCACACTTGGTTTGAACAGAGAAAAAGTGGAAAACCCAAAATCTGCTGGTTGATTAATAAAGCTACCCACAAAAAAAGATTGAAAATTTATACTGGCAAAATAGGAGGGATTGTGATTTGAAAAATGGGAAACGAGAGCATTAATGAAACGCTGATACAATCACCAATAAACGGACAAAGCCTCTGTCTTTTTCCCACCCACTCAGATTCAGACTCTGAGTAGCACAGAGTGGGCAACACCAAAGTAAAAAGGGTAACAGAGAAAAAAAAAAAAAAAAAACAGTGACAGTTTTTTTTCTTTTTACACAAACGTTGAAATCCAAATAATAACAATACTAGTATTGAGATTTAAGAAGAGGCAGTGTATTCTGACAATAGCAATCCGAAAATGGATGAGCACAAATGTTGACGAATAACAAATAAATTTATATAACAACAACAAAACATATTGGACAAAAAGAAACGAAAAATTCAGCTCCTGCACCTCGTAATGGCGCTGCAGCCGCGGTTGTAAGGGTTGGCCTGAGCCCCCGGTTGGCAATTGTAGTAGGAGGCGCCGCGGCGAGAGCAGGGAACAGTGTTCCTCTGCAGCGCACCGTAGCTGATGTACTTGTTCGTGGCTAAGATGCGCCGGTTGATCTCCGAGTCCAACTCATACTCCTCCCCTCCCAGGCACTCCGCCATGGACCCCCTGCACGTGGAAGCCCATCCCATTCCCAGGTGGTGGTCCCCGCCGGCCGCGGCTGTCGGCCACCGACTCATCGCCACCAGCACGGTGGCAGCGCAGATCACCACCATAGCTAAGGAACACGACCTTGCCATTGATCAGAAGCTTCTCTTTTTCCCTTTCCTTGCTAAATTCGAGAATGCTGCTTCTTTCAGCTCACGCGATGAAATGCACACAGCTAGTTGCAAGTTTCAAACTTTAAACCCTCTCTCTGCTCTTCAAGAAAAGACACTCTACTCTCTTTATTTACGCTTTTGCCATTTCCGACAACGACAACCACCTTCTTAACGCTTTTCTTTTAACCCCGCTACAACAAATCTTTCATTTTATCATTTTAAATTTTTACTTTTTACTATTAGAGTTTCCACCCAATAGAAAGAAAGTACTTATAATTAGCTAAAAAAAGAAACAAAAATACTTAAGTAACAAGTAATCCCAGTTAACAACTTTCTTATTTAATTTAATAAAAAAAATTAAATTGCCGAATTTGACAACTTCATCTTTAATAGAAGGCTCTCTAAAATTTGGTGGACCAAAGAGAGAATACAGAAGGGGCCGAGAGGGAGGGCAAGATGAGACGTGTGGAGCATAAAGAAGTGTCTATTATTTGTATTTAGTGAATATTTTATATTTGCATGTATATTTCTTTTATTGTTTTTTTATAAATTTGCAAAAAGGTTATTATTATATTGTGCTAAGTTGACAATTTCTGTGTCTGTGTTGTGCGTTTGGACCTTGGAACAGTAGTTATGAGAAGGAAGAAACTAAAATGGGTAGCAGGTATTATATTATAGTCCAACATTTGCATTCACCAACTCTGAATACAAATTTGGTAGTGTGAGAAAATTGTCTTGGTATATATTATATGGGTGACTTCCCAACACGTCTAAGAAGTACTTAGTTAGTGTGATGCCGAAGGAAGCTTGAGAAACAACTATGTTTGGCATGTGAGAAGGGCTTAAATAAAGAAAAGAAAAATAGGGAAAGAGATTAACTACCAGTATGCTTGATGAATGAATTCTACAAGGGTAAGTTTGAAAGGTGGATGATAGAACAAAAAGTCAAGTCAGAGGATCAATTGGCCTCAGATTAGGTGTTCAACATGTATACTTCTGAGTTGTTTTTAATGAATTATTAGACGGGTTAGAAATATTTGAAGATGATTTAATCATAACAATAATTTTAAAGTTATATTCTGGAATTGTTTTGAAGAGTTTTTAACAGTAGGAAAATCAAGTCTGAACTAATTAAAGGAAAAACAGAAATTTTCAGTCTAATACATTAAACTAATTTTAGAAGTATTTTTGAGCATTATACAGAGGAATAAAAAAGTGAAATATATTATATAAGATATTAAAGAACTAAAAAATTTACTGAATATCTGAGTGACCAGTGTTATGAAGAGTATTTAGAATTTTGGCCTGCAAAATCATTATATTTATATATGAAGTAGAGGTAACTCAAAAGATTATAATGAATTATTATAAAACTAATTTATCTATTTATTATTATTGAAGTTGGACTATGTAATTTTAATTTTAGCAAATTAAGTTGAAACTTCATTTAACCTTTTCTTTCTTGTGGAACTAACTGTTCCCGTATCCTTACACAAAGCTTTAACTTCTTAGTTGAAATTATTCTAGTGCATCTACATAAATGTTGGCAAACATAAAAAAAAAACTTTAAGCTTGTTACATAAAAAACAATTATTGCCTAAATGAGCCTTTTTTTTAAATAATTACACGTATAATCAAAATTGCTTAAGCAAATGTGTAAAAGTAATTGTTGTTCAACTACGTATATATGACAGAAAAAATTATATATTTAGAACATTTTCCTATGTAGTTTCTTTATCCAAACACTCCTTAAAAGCATCTTTAATGGAGATTTCTTACATATTATAAATTTAATGTTGTATTTAAGATCCACCTTTTACGCCAATGATAAACCAATCACATATTAAATTTCTTTTTAATTTTAGTTTTTTAAAATAAATATATTTTTTATTTGCAAAACTAGTTATTATAGATGAGTAAGTTTTTACATAATGTTAACCTTAGAAATAATGATATTGTAATAATTAATTTTGATATTGCATAATATAAATAATTATGAATGTAAAAGATTTATTGTAAAGACATTACAGAGGTTATAAATTTAAGATATGTCTTTTAAGATTTTTGTATTGGAATAGACCTATGATAATAAATTTAAAATAATAATACATTCTTTAAGTTAAAAGTGTAAACTACATATCATTAAATCATTAAATGAGATCTTACAATGCTTTAATAAGTATTGTAAAAAAAAAATATGTGACATAATAAGTGTGAAAAATAGAAAAATTATAAGAAGAAAGGGTTGAATTGTGGTATACTAATTTTTAAAATATTTTTTGAAAGCATAGTCTCACTATGAGTCTTCAGATGAAATTCTTAATAAAGATATCATAATATGTTGAATATTTTGTTTGATGAACTTACATAGACACAAGTTTGAACTGAGTAAATTTTGTCAAAACAAATTAAATTAACGATGCGTGTTTATATAAATATTTTTCAACAAGTTATATTTGATGAAATATAGAAGATGCAACATCAACACTTCGCAACATATTTGGTCAAAATATATTAAATTAACATGTCTTTACATAAATATTTTTCAACAAGTTATGTCCGATGAAATATAAAAAATGCAACCTCAACACTTCGTAACATATTTGATTAGATAAACATATTTAAATGCAACTATTTTGTCTGGCGCAACATTTGCAACTCTATTGAATCACTTGATTAATTTATTTTCTAATCTAATTTGATAAGTGATCATATCATAGTTCTTGCCTCTAACCAAACACTATAGGTTCATATTTAAAATACTTCATCTAAAACACTTTGATAAAAATATTTTTATTATGTATTTTTCACACTCACACTCCTTCTTGGGTTAAAACAAATAATAATAACATATAATGTAAAAGAGATAAGGAAGAAAAAAAATACACAATCATTTATACTAGTTCATATATAACAACAAACTATACCAACAAGCCAAGTTCAATTAGATAAAATACAACTGATATATTATCTCAAATGTTTGTAACCGCTTCTAGCTAACCCCTTGAGTATTCTTGATACAAGACACTCGTGACTTAACTAAGTATTCTTCGGGCCCGTAGTCACTCTTAACTAACTCTTTGAGTATTCTTTACTCAAGCCACTCCTGACTAACCCCGAGTATTCTTAACACAAGTCATTACTGGCTTAAATGAGTATTCTTTGGGTTTGTAGCTACTCTTGGCTAACCCTTTGAGTATTCTTAACAAGTTACTCTTGGCGGATCCTGAATATTCTTTGCATCTAGCCACTCTTGGCTAACGAAGTATTCTTTCATATCACAGCCACTCCTGGATGACCTCATCAAAGAGTATTCTTTCCACAAGCCACTTCTTACTTAACTGAGTATTTTCTACCCTTTAGCGACTCCTGGCTAATTTAAGAAGGTTGAAGATTTGAATGATCATCTGATCATTGGGTCTAACTACTAGAGAGTGTTTGTGTCTCTCAACTAATAAAATAGTTTAAGTTTTCTCTCTTAGTATAGATCACCTAGCATTCAGGAAGGGATTACATCTTTTGATGAATACAAGGTGTGGGCCCACTCTTCTAAGAAATTGGTGAACAATCTCAATGTTTCTAGTGATGTTTTCTTTTGATCCATAGATATGGAAAATTCTCTACTCTTAGATCTGAGATCTCTTTCTGAAGCTTTAAGGATTAATCAGCTTCTAAACATCTTGGCATAATGCAACCTTTGCACTAAGCACAATGCTCTTTGTTGTTCTTCTTCTTCTTATTTTTGAAAGCTTTGAGGAGTTCTCTGCATTTTAGTAGCATTCTTGCAGAGTGTAACCTCAGCTCTGTCTTCTTCTTCTTGATGCAGGGTTTTATATAGGTGTTAGAAGAAGATAGTCATTGACAAAACATTTCTATTCGTTGAGTTATTTTAGTTCTTCTAATGTGCTTTATGTGTGGAACTTGAATATGGTCATTGCATTAAATGCACTCCATGCAACTTTAAATATATTTCTTTACACAACATTCTTGATTGTTGATAATGTTCGTCTCTCTAGGTAACACTAATGATAAAAGTGCACATCGTACAAGGCAAATAACTAAACCAAAGTTGAACATAACTTGTGTCAGGAAGTTGATGAAGAAAATAGCTTTACCTTGAATCCAAAAAGTCATATAATTTGTTTTGTTCTTAAACAAATCTATTTGGTCAAACATAAGGTAGTGAAGATTCTCTGCAATATAAAATAAACATATAGATATTTATTGAAGTATGAGGTTAGCTTAATTTATGCAAGAATTATGTGTGTTTCATTTATCTTGTATGCACCTTATCAGCCGTAAGAAAATATTGTACAATATTTTTCAACTTATAGATACAATACTAGCTAAACATAAATTACTTTACCATGATCATGATTAAACTTTGAATATTTTTAGCACTTAATTAAAACTTCCTCAAGAGTAAGTCTGAACAAAAATTAAGACTATGTGTTATTATCTTAACTAGTTCATTATTATTAATTAATAAAAAGGAGTATATAAGTAGACATTAACAATTTAGAATCTTAAGTAGAATTTGATAACTTTAATAATTTAACTCATAAATTGTGCTTATAAGTTATATGCTTGATAATGCTTTAAAAAATATTAGGTCATAAAATTTGGTACTCATGTGTTGTGACAACTAAATTCATTGATCAAAATATAAATTTAATTATGGAACTTAGTCAAAGTTTGAACTGATTTTACTTCATATAAATACAACGTGTGATTTCAACAAACTTTGTTGTTCAGTTTTTTTTTATCGATAAAGGAATTGTTGCAATTTAAAAAAAAAAAAATCTCCGACAATTGTGTTTTTGGCTTATAACAGAAGACAATTTGAGAAAAAAAATGGAGTACTTCATATTTATTGAATGCAATGGTTTGCTTAAATTTGCATATAAATTGTCAAATACTTTTATTGATACGTTGACAAAAAATGTTTTCTTAATAAACTCTTTAACGTAAAAGAATTTAAGTTTGATGGTCTAGTAATACATTATTGTATATTCATTACGAGTAGCGAATTACAGTATAATAAAAATTAAAAAAAAAACAGTATTAAAAATTACACAATTTATGATATATTTTATATTCCTTGCTTTTTATTTGAATTTAAAAGATATATTAATATTTTTTATATTTATTATGAATTTAACTGGATTAATGTAATATATAATTAAAAGTCTATTTTCGTAAAAATTATTACAAAATATTATAATGTATCGTATTACAAAATTAAATTCAACTTTTTACTCTTATTGTGATTCAATTCATAGGGTGAGATTCTTAATACATAGATATTAGACATCAATTCAATTTGGACACCGATATTCTTGGTGTGTGTTTTAATTTCAGTTAGAAATTTGGGTTAAATATAATTAAAGTTAAAAAACAAGTAATTCAATATAGCTTTCAAGTTAACTAGACTTTAATCTAAATTTTATTTTTAATTAAACTTTAAAAGAGTGTCAAGCATGTTAAAATTATATTTAACTGATTTTTTTTTTAGATATTGCAAACGAAATAAAGATATACCTTTTTCATTAGAGTCATCCTGCAAATATTTACAATATTCAAAATAAAGAATAAGAAATTACATTAACTAACATGATATCTTCCCTTTTTATATATTTTTTAATAAAAGTGACAATTAATTTATAATAAACCATCTTAATCATAATCCACTTTAAAATTTATTAATATTATTTATATAATATTTTTAATTATTGATTACAAGTTTAATTTGTATAATTAACTTTATTTTTAACAATTATATTCTTTTATTTGTTAGCTTTATTCATCGCTCTTTTTAGCAATATAAGTGTTTATTCTTTTTCTACATCGATTGTGACGTGAAAAATATTTATACATAATATGTTTTTTTTTTTTACCTTTATTTTGTGAATCTACTTGAAAAAATATAGATAAGAAAATATAAATGATCAGTCTTTCACATTGAATATGGAAAATGAAAATATTATTAGTAAAGAGGTCACTATATAACAAAATTCCACTCCACTGTCAACAGAAATAAAATTTAACCATTCATTCATGTACAATCTACAACAACATAAAGACAATTTGATATGAAAATCAAGTGTACAAAAGGTGTCTAATGATCATTTTAAAAAAAAATTTATTTGTCTCATCGATCTCATTTAAATTCTCATTTCACAAAGATATTGACAAGAATTGACTTCATCCTTTATCTTGTTTTTAATATTTAGAAACATGTCAATGAGATTATCCCATTGCTTGCATAACATAAATATAGTGTAAGAATGACACTAATATATAAGGTAGAAGAATATGCACTTTCTATTCCTTATTTTTTTATCATGACTTTTTTTGACATTCCAAAGACAGTGTTGATGTCCTTTACTCACTTGTAAACTTACTTACTAGTAATGACATCTTCTTGAGAATCATTAAAAGTTTTTGGCAGTGACATCTTTCTAAAAACCATTAAAAGTTTTTTTTTCAATATATATTCAGTAAGGGTGTAAATTTTCGATGCCTATTGTAAATTGTTTTCTTTTCATGTTTCAACTACACTTAACTTGTATCTTCTCTGCAAATTAGACAATCATTATGATCTTTAAAATTGTATGAACCAAGTTTCCATGTATAGAAAGTTTTTGTTAAAACACATGTAACTTGAAAGTGTTCTATTATTCCATCAAATACTTTGACTCATTCCCTCTCATAAAAGTCTGAAGTCATCTATCAACATACTTAAATAAATATTTATGTCATTTATGAATTGTCTAAGACTTCACATCGCTATATATAATACCTCATATATTATGTTTCATGCACAACGAAGGTGGAAGATTATAAATAAGAAACAAAAATTGGCCATGAACTTTGGTTAGTACTTTAGTTACCAAAATGACTTATTCCATTTGTTGCTAGTCCCAATATAAGGTTTCTTATCCCACTCTTGAAATTTCAAAAAAATGGTTTATCTTCTTCCATTTAGAAAATATAATCGAATTTTGAAATTGTCGATTATTTTTTCTTCAATTTGCATGTCATATAAGATTTTTTCATTGTATTCACTAGCAAATAATCTCTTGAGCCTTGGAATTATTGGAAAATAGCATAAAAACCTTTTGTTTCATTTTTTTACTATCATCCTAATCTTTCACTTTGTAGCATGATACCTTATACTATGGGCACTTGTGCAAAGATTGAAGCTATTTTTTTTATAATATGCAATCATTACAAACAAAAATTTATTTTTTTTGTATTTCACTTCCATCAAACCAAAAAGATACTTTTTTCAATACATACCGTCTAACAAGGTATTGTCATTTGGTACTCCTTCAAAAGTTTCAGTAATTTAGTGAAACTTCTATTACTCCACCCATATTTTTCCTTCAAATTTATGACTCTTAAAGCATATGATAATCATGTGAAACTTGTGCACTTGAATATAAATGTGTCTGTGAATCACTCTTCAATCTATCATACAAAGGAGCAAGTGTTTCATTAGAATTCTTTTGATCCACATCACGAAGCATATCCTTTATTCAATCTTAAATATTGACATTTGCTTAGTGTAAAATACTTAAGGAATATTAACCACTTTAGGGTATCATGTCCATTGGTATGATTTTTCATGAACTTATCAAACACATACGCTTTTGTATTATGCCTACTATTTGTACTCATCCATTTACACCAAGGGCATTAAAATCTTATATTTTTATTTGATGAATTTTGTTCAATTTTTTTTAAAACAAATATTCAACTTTGTTCATATACTTTTCATATATGTAACTTTAATTTATCCAACTTTATTTTAATTTTCAAATACTATGATAAAAAAAAATTAGATCATGAATGCATATCACACTTTTGTTTGAAAGATGTCATATTACCCATTTTGAAAGACATTCTTTTATATTCGGTTAATACACATTCAAAAAGAACCTTCATTGTTTTCACAAAAATGCAACAATATTTTATATTAATCTCCAAGTACTTGTTATGAAAGTCATGATAATAAATCAATCACAGTCACATATGCACCAAATATACACCTAGAGAACAATACACATATGAAAATTTTATGAAATGGAATATGAGACTTAATATATACATATTAATTAAATAAAAAATAAATAAATACTTTTAAACTCTTAAATTTAAGATTTAGTAAAATAATTAACACTATATTAATTGTTTTTTTAAATGTCAAGAAACCAAGATTCATTCATAAATTAAATAGAAACAACACCTAAGTAAAACATAATGAATTAGTTAAAAAACCAATTAAAGGATACAAAATTCGACTTAATCTCCTTTATTTTTGGATGCAAATCAAATATGACAATACTAGAGTCCAACTTGTCAAACAATTGGGATTCATAATATATAATAAATTCAAATGGTCAAAATCTCAATATTCACCTCATAAATCCAAACAAACGTTAATGACAAGGGATGGAAGTTGTTCTTATAAGAAAGAACAACACGACATGACACATCTATTTCCCCCCTCAAACTTAGCCATTACTATATACAAGAAATAACAATTCTCAAAGGTGCATAAACTAAATATCATTTCAGGAAAATGAAACATGGGTGACTAGATTCAAGCTAGCAATAATTCCAAGCCATCAATTTTTTAATGGTTTGGGACTGTAAAAGAAACAACATTATGATATGTTACAAATACCAAGTTTAAACACAAACATTATATGAAAGAAGTTGAGTACTCCTTTGACTAAATTTTTGATAATCACTTGTTGTCCCATTATCTCTCTAGAGGACAAAACTAAGTCCCAAATCACAACTAAACCAACCGTACCCCTACACCTAATACAATTAGTAGCAGTAAAAGGAAGACTTGAAAATGAGGTTCTATTGTCAAAAGCTTCTGCAGTATGGAGTATTGTCTTCCCTTGGCTTTCTCCAATAACCAAAATTTTTAAAAATGGGAAGAAATAGAAGAGGGGGAAGAAAACACAGATTAACAAGCTTCTACTGAAAAATTTGTATAAGTTGGTGAAGACACAAACCATACTTGTTATTGTAACTACATAGTTCAAATTATTTTGATACATTATCAGTGAAAAAGGTTTTTAATTATATTATCAACTAACTAAACATTATTATATCAATAATTTTATTCCCAACTAACTAAACATTATTATATCAATATGACCTTCTAAAAACAATCTTGCTGTACAAATAAATTATGATTATCAGTTTAGTCTTATTAAACTTTCATAACATATACATTTGTTTTTTTTTTTTCAAATGGTACAAATAAAATTTTCTGGCAATGTTTTCAAAAATGTTTCCAATAAATGAAAGAACAATGTAGTGACGTAGACATTAAAATTGGGCCTCCTCAAGCTGTGATTCTTCCTGCACCTCCATGACGACTTCCTGTACCTCCATATTTTTCAAAAATTCCCATTTTAGATATACTGAAAAGATGAAAAGGCCCTTCATCTTAAAACAGAAAAATTAAGGCACTGATCGGACAAGAGGAGGTGCTGCATTTGTGATACCTGAGCTATTGATAAATTTTTAGGGTTGGGAGAGTAATATAGAGAGATTAGAGAAGAGGAAAAAGATTGTTGTTAGAGTTGCTAAAAAATGAGGTTATTGCTGGAAGGAAGAAGAAGGTTGGGATTGCTGGGAAGAAGAAGAAGGGTGGGAGGAGAAGAAGCAGGTTGTGCGTTTGTCCATCGACCGTAAGTTTTAATTTTTTCTGATTTTTTATACACGTTGCGGGGCGTAGAACCCGTAACTTTTTTTTGTTGTACCTTCACTATTGCGGGTTGTACAACCCGCAAGCTAAAGCTTTATCATACACATTGCGGGTTGTACAACCCGCAATTTAAAAAAATTTGCAAATCCCATTGCGGGTTGTACAACCTGCAAGCTTTTTTAAAAAAATTTTAAATTGCGGGTTGTACAACCCGCAAGCTTTTTTTAAAAATATTTCAATTGCGGGTTGTACAACCCGCAATGCTTTTGGAAAAAATTTTAGCTTGCGGGTTGTACAACCCGCAATGTTTTTGGAAAAAAATTTAGCTTGCGGGTTGTACAACCCGCAATGTTTTTGAAAAAAAATTTATGTTGCGGGTTGTACAACCCGCAAGGTGTTTTTGAAATTTTTTTAAATATTTTTAAATTTGGTTAATAATTGATTGTGTAATTGTTTTGAATGAATTATGTAGTGTACCATGGAAGGAGACTTCTACACTAAATTTTCTGAAGAAGTAGATAAAGTATCAGAAATGGAACAATCACATGAAAGTATTGTCATGGTCAAGGAACATGAGTGTGGTTTTCATTTTTCAACAAATGAGGTAAATGAATTTGGTTGTAC
>Ga0099825_1005527_pt1 | contig 16178 bp, 11 predicted proteins | sample SiratroredBW_FD_76838 | JGI IMG/M metagenome (GOLD analysis project Ga0099825, IMG submission 76838) | Root nodule microbial communities of legume samples collected from California, USA - Siratro red BW | ecosystem: Host-associated > Plants > Roots > Nodule | place: USA: California | collected...
TATATATATATATATATATATATATAGAAAGTAAAAAAAAATAAACATTATTTTTAACAATTTTCAATTTATTTAGATGAATGCACTTTCCACTAAATTCCTTGAGTATCAAATCAAGATTGAAATGAAGGTAACGTAGAATAGAACCACCACATTCATGATTCAACCAAAATGGGTTCACATCTGAGAAACATGGTGTCATCATTATAGTGGAATCAGATAGATTTTGGTGTTACTTTGTTTCAGCGGAATATTCAACAAAATTCTGAAGGACTTTTCAACGATAAAACATATGTGCACTAAATTTCAAACATAAACTTTTATCAAATTAATAACAACGTTTCTCATTTATTCTTAACACATGTTAGATCCCATTCCACCTCATATTCAATACCATTCAAAGAAACAAACTTCCTTCAAAACCATATTCGATCCCTAATTAGAAACCTATACATCATACTTGTTAATTTTAAAGTCTAATTTCTATACACTCTTACAATAACAAAGCTTTATTACAAACTAATTACAAATTATTGTGCCAAAAAGTTACTGCTGATATCACTTTTTAAAATAATTATGGTCAAATTAACAATGTATTATACCTAACAATTTACAAACACAACTTGTTATGATGGTATAAACATTAACTATTTACTCTTAATTTTCATAATTAAAACTTAAAAAGTTTGATTTGGAATGTCATCGAATTTGGGTACAACAAGCTCAAGCATTTCTCAGTGGGTGATGATTTTTAAGCCCTTGGGGTGGAGGAAATTGGTGGCTATCTAATCTAATGTTTATGCATGGACCACTTATTTTGTCGTTATTCCTAAATGGAATTTGTTTATTTATTTATTATTTTCATATATATATATATATATATATATATATTAAATACAAATAAACTGAAAAATAACAATTTATGATTAGAAGATAATTTGTTTCTAAGTTAATGTGGTAACTGAACTTAAGCCATTCTAAGTGGTTTCTAACTGCTGACCTGCGAGGTGGTTCTCCAACACTTGCTGGAGATGGTGGGCCATGTCCGGCGGATGAGCCTCCAATCTTGGCCGCTCCGGCAGAACCCACCGCCCATCGCCGCCCCTCACCATCCCCTTGTTCTCCTCCTGCCGCCAATGCGGCGGAACACCGTACTCACTCCTCAGAAAGTCACAGCTCTTGTTCACAAGCGCTATGTCCCTCTTGGACGCCAAACAGAACCTCTTCCCCTTCCCATGGTACCCATCAAGAAGGTGCAGGTGCACCTCCAAGTTATGCGCACTCACCAGATCCACCTTCCCCTTCACAAACGGACTCTCTCTGTGATCCAACGCAATCTCCGTCCCCACGTGCGCATAGCTCCACGGAAACGACAGCGTTTCCTCTATGTACTTCTGAAACCGAAACTTCTCGTTCGTTATTATCCCCGGCACTGTAGGCACCACATCGTGCACGTTCACCACCCTCAAAACCTTCACCCCGAGCTCCTCGCACCGCTCCTTGAACTTCAAGTTCCCAACCCTAGGCCCCGCAAACGAAAACACCGTCACCGGAACAGGTTCACCACGTTCACCACCGTCGTCAACCACGTTTAACCTAACCTCGGCTATGTCGTACGCGCTCAGAACGGCCAAGGCAGCGCCGAGGCTGTGTCCGGTGATGGTGATGCTTATCTCTTCGTTTCTGTAGTAGTTAAGAAGACGCTTAACCTCTGAGAGAACTTGTTCGCGAGCGGAGAAAGAGCAATAGGTGCAGGAATCTTCTTTCTTGGTGTACAAGTCGTGGAAGCCGGATTCTATCTTGATGGTTTGGTCTCTGGAGAAGAACGCGGGGCGGAGAATGTCTTTGAGGTCGTGGATCCATTCGACGTAGGTTACTGTTCCGCGCCATGCAATGAGGATGTCTCTGCGACCGAGGTTTTTGATGTGGTTTTTGTCGGTGATGACGGCGACGTAGCCCATCCAGTTGGCGTGGGGGCTCCAGACGGAGGCGAGGGTGGAGTTCTGGAAGAAGTTGGGGAGGTTGATGTTGGAGGTGGCGTAGAGGTAGCGGGTGATGGTGTAGCCGGTGTGGGGCATGTTGAGGTGGTGGAAGAAGTGGGAGGGGTGGTACTTGCATGTTCCGCAGTACTTGGAGTGAGGGTCGAAGTCGAAGGAGTCGTAGCATGCTTGTGCAAGTTCGCCGTACCGGATTATTTCTCGTCGGAGGTGAGGGTTCATGCATGGCTCTATCAAGCCTTGCCAATCGTTGGTGCCTTGGATTTCCCTCCACACTTGGCTCAAGGGAGCTTCAGAATCTAATGTTTCTTGTTCTTGTTCATGTTCATGTTCTTTTGCTTCCACGTGTTCTTGGTCGAGTTTTGGGGTGGAAGAGCATTTGAGGATTGGTGAGGGTTTGGTTTTGGAAAAGAATGAGAGGGTTGTGGTTGATGTGTTGTTGGAGGTGGTGGTGTGTGGTGGTGAAAGGGGAGGAGATGGGAGGTGGTTGAGAAGGAGAAGAGAAGCCATGAGTGATGATTGAGGAAGATGAAGTTGAAGAAAAGAGTAATGATGAGGAGGAAGAAATGAATGGAGTGAAATGGTTCTTTGTTGTTGGTGTGGTGTGACTTTACGTGAGAGAGAGGGAGGTCTGTTGTATTGGATATTGCACTAGGTTGATAAAAACATTTTTCGTGAATGAAACACATGTTCCTTCCATTATACAATGTTGTGGTCTTGACCACTTTCGCACCAGTTATATATATTTTTTAGATACAAATAAGGTTAGATAATATATACTTGTAAATTACAAGTGAGATCATTTTTGGTTAACGTAATCTTATTTGAAAATGTTTCACAAGAAAAAGTTATCAATATAGAAGAAGAAGGACTATTAGTTGAAGAGATACTCTTAATTAAAGAGACAATTACAATTATGAATCTAAGGCTAGTATTGAATATAAATAATAAAGTTGAATAACATAAAAGAAATAAAACAAGTAAAGCTAATGTTTTAAGATTTTGAATTAAAAATAATGTTATTTGTTTGTGTGAGTTTCGACTTTTTTTTTTTTTATTGTTTGACGTATCTGATATTTGATTCCCTTAATTCTTTTTCATCAGTTTTATTAATGTCAATTCAATTTTATTTTAATTTTTTATATATTTGTAAATTTTCATTATGAATTACTTGATTTTAAATTTTATTAGTGATTATTCTTAAATGTTTAAGGATTTATAAACAAAACAATAAAATATATATAGTTTGCCTGAAAAGCTAAAAGATTGCGTTACTTTCAAAATTTATGGGTAAGTATTTGCGGATAAAATCTATAAATATGTATGTAATTATATTAAATTAATTTCACACCATTATTCATATTATACTTACACTATATTTTGTTAATAAAATATTATATATAAATAAAATAATAATATATATTAATATTAAATGGTGTTAAAGATAAATAATAGTGTTAAAATATCACTACCTTATAAATATACAGATAATTTCATAAGTAATTACATAAAAGTACGTAATTACATAAAAGGGGTGCGTAATTATATTTTTTTTAAGAAGAAAATAAAGCAAGAAGTCACATATTAAAAAAAAAAGGAAAAACAAAATACTATTTAAGAGTGGTATCATAATTGTATATGTACATGGTAGTGGTGTATTTGTGTTGCACACTAATTCACCAAGTCAAAAAGTAAACTCAACTAGTGCTGCTGTCACTGCTATGGTCTTCTCTTCAACTTTTCATGGTCTAACTGTGTTCAACTGTCATTGGCAAAATGCAGAATGCTAACTCCAATTATAAATTCCACCTCACTATGAAACAACTCTGAACATTTAAGTGGTGATAAAAAAGAAAAGTCTTTTTGAACATTTAAGATTCTTTAAAATGCACATTTGATATTGAATTTAAAACATGCCCACTTCAATGATTTCAGTAGTTTAATAGGGCACTTCATATTTATATATGTACAAGACAAAAGGGAAAAGAATAAACAAATCAAAAAGTTAGCATGGCACATTTTGTTCAACAATAAAATCTGCCAAGAAAATACTTGTTAAAGAGCATGCCAATGTTAATTGGTTGAATAAAGTGTGCCACGTTGCGTGCATAATTGAATATTATAAAATGGATCAAAGAGTAAAAGTATGATTTTTGACTCAGAAGACTTGCCCTGTTTCGTAGTCAAGATTTATTTTTTAACTTTTTGACAGAATATAGGAACTAATTACTAAGGGGTCATTTATGAAATCTCTTTTAAGTAGAAATTAACCAAGCTTAACTTGAAAGCAAGGTGTTTAATTAAGAAAGAGAAGATGAACAGCAACACAGGAAAAGTAGTGTGTGTGACTGGTGCTTCTGGTTTCATTGCTTCATGGATCATCAAATTCCTTCTCCAACGTGGATACACTGTCAGAGCCACTGTTCGTGATCCATGTAGCTCCCCTTTCACCTCGTTTGACTTATTTGATTTTGTTATTTCTATGAGTCTTGTCAGAATTTGAGACGAATTAATGGAGTATATGAGTGATCTTGTTATTGGATGATTTTTGTTTTTTATCTTTTAGGATCATTAGTGTGGAATCTGTTAGGACATATTTCAATTCGATCAGATCAAACTCAACGTTTGAATTGGTTGAATGTGATATCAATCCAAAGAAAGAAAAGTCTAAAATTGGAGGATACAGGTTTCAATTATGAAGAAATTGAATGATTGATTTGATGTTTATTGTTCTATGCAGCGAATCGTGAAAAGGTTGATCACTTGCTGAAACTTGATGGAGCAAAGGAGAGGTTGCATCTCTTCAAGGCAGATCTGCTTGAAGAAGGATCCTTTGACTCTGCTTTTGAGGGTTGTTACGGTGTCTTTCACACTGCTTCACCCGTTCTTTTCAGTTTCACCGATCCACAGGTTCACTTTTCATGAGGAGAAATGTCAGCAATGCAAATTTTAATCAGATAATTTTATACAAATTCAGATAAAGACTGAAATTTAAAATCATGTGATGATTTTAAATAATCTATTTCATTAGTTTGGTGATGATTCAGTTTGAAATGATGTTTTTGTTTTCTTTATTTCAGAAGCAGTTAATTGATCCAGCACTCAAAGGAACTCTTAACGTTGTTAAATCATGTGCAAAAGCGACATCAGTGAAACGAGTTGTTTTAACGTCATCTCTTGCTACGGTTTTGTACAATGGAAAACCTCGTACTCCTGAGGTTGTTGTTGATGAGACTTGGTTTTCTGATCCAAACATCTTAAGAGAAAATGAGGTGTGTGCCATTGTTCTTTCTCAGCAATTGCTATTTGTTTTTCTGCTACTTATTTCTTACTTCTGTTTGTTAAACATTTCAGAAATGGTATGCAGTTGGAAAGACTTTGGCCGAGGATGCTGCCAGAAAATTTTTGAACGAACAAAACATTAAGTTGATTGTTATGAACCCAGCAATGACCATAGGGCCTCTCTTACAACCAGAGCTCAACGCAAGTTCTGCTTCAATTTTAAACTTGGTCAATGGTAATATTTATCTACTGAACCATTCAAGCCTTTTAATTTTGTCAAAGTCCAATAATAACTCTATTGTGACGGATAAGTTGATAAGAAAAATAGTAACAGAATCATAAGAGATTAGTATAAAGCACGAACAAAGATATAATATTAATACGTAGGCATGTATAATTTCCGAAATATAGGATAGAAAGACAATGATTTATATATTATATCACTATAAATTATATTATTTATAAATAAAATAAACTAAATATAATAAAAAATAAATCTAATTTATTTATGTAAAATTTTAAAAGAATAAATACATATAATCTAAATGTTTTTAATTAAATATAGGATTTGTTTTTTATTTATGTAATAAATTTATAAGTTTTTAAAAAGTTAATATATTAGTTTTTTTTTAAATTGTGTTGAAACTGTGTTGGAATTATAAAATACCTTAAAAATATATTTTAAATTGAATACTTTATCACATGTCGTGCCCACGTTACTTAAAAAAGAGTTTTTAAGCTTAGTATTAACATTGCCTACAACCAAGATCTTAATATTCTAAATTTTACTTGGGGGACTTAAGCCAACATTTAGATTCCTAACACATTGTTGTGTTTCACTTGGTTGTACGATTCAAAAAGTATGTAATAACTCTTTCACTTGGTTGATGCAGGTTCACAAACGTTTAGAAATTTCAGTTTTGGGTGGGTTAATGTGAAAGATGTTGCAAATGCTCATATTCAAGCATATGAGAATGATTCAGCTAGTGAAAGATATTGTTTGGTTGAAAGAGTTGCACATTTTTTTGAAATTGTTAAGATTTTACATCATATGTATCCAACTTTGCAAATTCCAAACAAGTAAGTTTAATCATGAGAAATTAAACTTAATTTCTGAGTAGTTTACCACTGTAAAATTTAGACTTAATTCAGTTAAGCTTATGTTTTTTATGCATATTTTGAGTTGGTCATTGAACTTTTAGAATTCTTTTTTGACACTTAATTTATGAGATAAGTTTTTGTTGTGATTCTTGAAATAACATCTCCTCACTTTCTTGTTCAATGGTACCAGGTGTGAAGATGATGAGTCATTTATGCCAACATATCAGGTTTCCAAAGAAAAGGCAAAGAGCTTGGGAATTGAATTTATTTCCTTTGAAGAGAGCCTGAAGGAGGCAGTTGAAAGTTTAAAAGAAAAGAATTTTCTTGAGTTCTAGTTCATGATATCTTCTTCAAGAATAAGTGTTGATAACCATAATCTGGTCAAGTTTATGCAAAATAAGGCTTAAATTGTATCAAAACATGTTTATATATTTCACATGTTCCTTATTGTATAATGTTCCACTTAGGTATGCTCCATCATTCAGAATGTGTTTAGATTGGAGAGTGGATTTGAAGAAGAGAATTCGAGATAATTTAAGATAAAAGTGTGTAGAAAGTTTAGTTATTTGGATTAAAGAAAAAATGATAAAATTTGAGTGAAAAATTTGTGAATGATATAATAGACATAATAATATATTATTATAAATTTATAAAAAAATATTTTATAGTTATTTTCTCTTGTAAATTTTCATATGAGAAGGAGAAAGTTTTGACTAAATTTTTTTTTCGTTTTTCATATTTTGGTGTATTGGTTTTCCAATTTTTATCTTTTTTTTTTCTTTCTATTTAATAAGTTTTCATTAAACAGAATTTCAATGTTGTGGTCTTGACCACATCAACATTGAATATCTTTTTCAAATATAAATAAGGTTAGATAATAAAAAATTATATTTTTATATCACTGTTTCATGAATTACATTCAATTAATATTTTCTTTATTTAATAAAATATTTTATGAATAACATTCATTTAATATTATTTTATTTAATAAAATATTATATAATAATAAAATAATAATTTATATCGGTGTTACATTATTGAATTTTATTATCTGTAGCGTTAAAGTATAACACTCTTATATAATATATACCTATTTTAAATTTTTTTGGTGACTATTTTCTTTAACTCGATGAATAATTATTAATTTGAATGTGAATTTAATTTTATTGTAATTTTTCATATATTTCTAAATTTTAAGAGATTTGTAAATTTTCATTATGAATTACTTGGTCTTTGTAGTTAAAAAAAATTATGAATTATTTGGTTTTAAATTTTAATAATGATTATTCTTACTTCGAATGAACAAATGTTTATAAACAAAACAATAAAATATATATAGTTTGCCTGAAAAGCTAAAAAATTGTGTTACTTCCAAAGTTTATGGGTAAGTATATGCGGATAAATCAATAAATATGTAATCACATTGAAATATATGATTATATTCATATATAATTCACATATAAATAAATTCATACATAATACATAGAAGGGTTTGTAATTATACTTTTTTCAAGATTTATTTTAAACACGGCAAAATTTTCATTGCGACGAAATTTTAATATATCTAAAATGATTTAATTTCTTTTTATTTCGTTATTAGTAAATCGTCTATAAAAGACACAGTAATATAAAGAAATAATGTTTTTATTACACGACCTCATTTGTCTGAGAATGAAATTGTATCATCAGAATACAATTTCAATATACAAGGTGGAACAGTATTCTGACTTACATGATTTCATCTCATTTTATAATTAGACTATTTTAATTAGAATTATTTTCATATAGCTGAATGATGTGTCATGGTGAAATCGTACTCCACCACTTTAATTGTTTTATATGAATAAAATTTATGGAAGTTAATGAAGAAATACATTTATGAAAATTAAAATTTTGTTAATTGCATTTACTTTAAAATATGGTTGTAAATATTTAGATTCATGGTTTAAATCTAATTAAAATATCTTTATTATATGAAATCAATTTTGCACATAATTGTGTAATTTATTACGAAATACTTTGTTATGAACATGTGCCCAACGATTTCAGTAATTTATTACGAAATATTTTGTTATGAACATGTGCCCAACGATTTCAGTAGTTTAATAGGGCAATTCATATTTATATATGTACAAGACAAAAAGGAAAAGAATAAACAAAGATGTAAAAGACAAAAAGGAAAAGAATAAACAAAATCAAGAAGTCTGCATGACACATTTTGTTCAACAGAAAATCTGCCAAGAAAATACTTGTTAAAGTGTATACCTATTTTAAATTTAGTTGGTGACTATTTTATTTAACTTGGTGAATTATTATTATGTCAAGTTTTGAAATGATATCACTTGGAACAATCACTCGCGTATGAGGTATTAAACGTTTGGAAGCTGAAGTATTAACGTTTGAGATATTGTAGCTTGGGAGCTAGGTTGCTCCCCATCTCGTCTTTAAAATTTTTTTGGTGGATTAAGAGAGAAAGATGTATTTAAATTGATCTTGATCTCCTTGATTCCTAAACTAATGATCCAAACTTACATAAGAGAATGATATCACCTTTAACTTAAAATTTTAAGGGTCAAAATTTTAAGACATTATGTTTGTGGGTCTTCTTGCTTAACTTTCTCATTTCTATTTAACATGAGACTTAGACTCATATTTGGATACCCAACACATTGAGATATAATTCACATATAGATAAATCCAGACTTTTTTACTTAATTAGCACCTTTTTAATTTTTATTTATCTTAATAGCACTCTTTATTTTTTTTTTATTTTTCTCAACAGCACTCTTTATTCTTTAAATCCCCACTCTTTTGTTTTCTACAATAGCACTTTTTTTCTAATAGTTATTAAAAATTGTAATTATTAGTTTATTAAAATTAAGATAAAAAATAATGTAAAAATAATTAAATTCAATTTTTTAAAAGATACAAATAAAATAAAATTATATATTTTATAGGTTTTTAAACTAATTAATTATAATAGAAAAAATGATAAATTATTTATTTTATATTTTATAATAAATTTAAATTTGGCATAATAAATTATAATAATTTTGTGATTGTATTTTTATATTAAAATGGATATTGGAAGAAAAAATTATAATAAATTATAAAGTTGTTATTTTAATTAAAATTTGCATTTTTAGTTTGTCTAAAAAATATCTAAATAATTAATGAAAAAAATCAAATAAAAATTTGATAAAGATAAAATTTGATTTTTGATAAAGATAATTTTTTTATTTTTGATAAAGATAAAATTTGGTTTTTGATAGAGATAAAATTTGAGTTTCCATATACATAAAATTTATGTTTAATTTAACTAAACTATTTATTTAGTGAATATATGATTGTCATTTATTTTTCTCTTTATGTTCAACATATACTGCATCATTTCAATAATTAACAATTTTTAAGTAATAAACATAACATTTAAAAGAAATTTATAAAATTTTATTTTAAATTTTTAAACCATTTAATTAATATTTATTTGTAAAAATACTTTAACAATTTTATCTTATTTTTGCTATTAATTATTTAGATATATTTTTAACAAATGGAAATAAAAATTTTCATTCAAATAACAATTTTATAATTTATTATAATTTTTTCTTTCAATATCAATTTTTAATACAAAAATACAACTAGGGTAATACCCAAAAAATAACATGCATAAAGCTAAGCATTCTACTAATCATTATTAAGATTCATCAACATACAGTAATCCTTTAAACTAAAGTATTTAAAAATTCTACCTTCAGAATTCTACTAAAACATAATTACAAAATATCTTCCAATTGTTTTTCAAATTTAGCTTATGCCTAAAAGCACCACTCATTCCAAATGATCCTCCACAGACCCATCTGCAACGTCATCTGCTCCCGTGTCAAAAATACGATAATTGCAGACAAATAAAAAAAAAACACAAGTACAACAAAATAAAGGGTAAGTTAACCAAATTTTTAATAATACTTTAGTATTTCAATTCAACCACAAATATTAACGCCACTCAAGTCTTTCACTCAGTTACATGCACTAACACAATATAAGATACTGACACACTACAAACTTGACTCTACTTTCGGAAGACTTGTGCATTGAATAAACCTCGATATATGCACCTGTCATACATCTCCACGCTGTGAACCCACACAACCTCCACACAAATGAATCATGTATGACAAGGTTAGTCCCCTTGAGACTTTCCTGACCAGCTATGTTTCAAGCTGCAGTCACCCAGACCTCTTTCGACTCTCACCACCTAGTAATAATCGTCTATTTGATTTATACTACTAGCAGAGTCAGGATATCAATCGTTCACCCGATCCTTAGACAATGCACTTCCTAACTAACCCAAACACGGGTGTTTTCTTTCTTGAAAACATTATGCCTAGGCCTTGACCAACTTCATCAATACTCTATCAATATCACGTCATAACATAGATCTCTACTAATTCATTTATTCACTTTTCAATCTCAATCTCAATCTAAAAAAAATGAAAGAAATTCCTAAATTATCAATACAATTAAATTTGAATTATCAATTAATCTATCTTATTAAATTCATACATTGCATTACCAAAGAATCAATCAATCAAAACAGAAAGCCCAAAAAAAATTATTTTTTTTATTTTTATTTTTTTTGGATTTAGCTTGAGCGAGAATCCCTCTCGCTTGAGCGAAAATATTCTCGCTTGAGCGAAAATATTCTCGCTTGAGCGAAATTGGTCCAGAGAGCAAGGGTCATTTTCGCCTTGACAAACATACCCTCGCTTGGGCGAAAATACTTTCTCGCCGGGGCGAAACACCTCTCGCTTGGGCGAAATTGGACCCAAGAGCACCTCTCAGGTTTCCACGCGACTTCGCCTAGGCGAGATTGCCTAGCCTGAGCGAAAAATGCAGAAAAATCAACAGTATCCACTACATCAGAGTTACCATGCATGCCTCAGATGACTAAATTGGGTGAAAATCAAGCAACATACACGATGAATGATTTACCTGAATACAGATTATCTATTCAACAAATCAACATATCATCAATTTTTACACAACTATCTCATACATGTAACATTCAATTCAACATTAATCCAACATTTCAGACATGCAAGAAACTTTACCACATACAAATTGTACAACTACTACAATCATTAACTTTTCTATTCAAGACTTAAATTTGTAACTCAAAACAAGCACTAAAGTTAGCTTTCCTTACCTGAATTGCAGTTGAAATTCTCCTTAACAAGCCCAATAGCTTAAGGTCCTCAGGAACTCGAATCTGCATCAAAGAACCTCTGATCAACGATCAGACTAACAGACTAGGAAGCTGAGCTCACAGAGGCACCGTCTGATGGCGTAGAGGCCACATGCAAGCTCAGTAAGCAAAGGAAAGCGAAAACCTAAAACTGACTTTAAGGGAAGGGCAGAAAACGAACTTACTCTATTGGAGATTCTGATTGGGTAGACTTGCTCTGTTCTCCGCCACAAGAACAAATGGTGGGTTCAGCTCAAGAAACTGGTGGAAGATAAACACGAAGTCTTATAGAGAAGTCAGAGAAGAGGGAGGTAAGTGATTTTAAGAGATGATGACTCAAATGGGAATGAGACTCGATTACTAACTTTTTCTATAAATACGTGTTTTTAGTTTAATAATATAATAATCAGTTGCTTATTCCACTTTTACCATTTCTACTCAGATGACAGATTTTCTAGATTGTTACAACCAGTAAATTATTATAATAATATACAATCACAAAATCCTAAAAAAATAAAAATAAATAAAAAAATAATAATCATAATTAATGTATTGTGTGTATATTAATTAAAGAATAAAAAAAATAAAAATAAAAGAGTGTTATTTTAGAAATTAAAGAATAAAGAGTGTTAATTGAGAAAAATAAAAAATAAAGAGTGTTATTTTAAGAATTAAAGAATAAAGAGTGTTATTAAGAGAAATAAAAAATAAAGAGTATTATATGAGAGTAAATTGTGTTATTCAATATATTATTTGAAATAGTGTCTGACTTACACAATTTCATTTAATTTCATAATTAAAATTATTTTCATATAACTGAATGATGTGTCTTGGTGAAATTGTTTTATATGAATAAAATTTATGGAAATTAATGAAAAAATATATTTACAAAAATTAAAATTTTGTTTGCTGTCTTTACTTTAAAATATGGGTTAAAAGATTCGAATCCTTGTTATGTTTTAAAACTAATTAAAATATCTTTATATTATATGAAATCAATCCTGCACGTAATAATCGTGTAATTTATTATGAAATATTTTGTTATGAACATGTACCCACTTCAATGATTTCAGTAGTTTAATAGGACAACTCATATTTATTATATATGTACAAGAGAAAAAGTAAAAGAATAAACAAAATCAAAAAGTGAGCATGACAGATTTTGTTCAACAATGTACAACAGAGAATCTGCCAAAAAATAATTGTTTAAAAACATGTCAACTTTTATTAGGTGAATGAAGTGTCATGTTGCCTGTACATTTGAATATTATAAAATGAATGAAAGAGTAAAAGTATCAATTTTTGACTCAGAAGACTTGCCCTGTTCTGTAGTCAAGATTTAATTTTTAGCTTTTTGACAGAATATAGGAACTAATTACTAAGGGATCATTTATGAAATCTCTTATAAATAGAAATTAATCAAGCATAACTTGAAAGCAAGGTGTTTGATTAAGGAACAAAGATGAGCAGCAACACAGGAAAAGTGGTGTGTGTGACCGGTGCTACTGGTTTCATTGCTTCATGGATCATCAAATTCCTTCTCCAACGTGAATACACTGTCAGAGCCACTGTTCGTGACCCATGTAGCTCCTCTTTCACCTTGAATTTACCATATATACTAATTCTTATCATTTTAATTGTTTGACTTATTTGATTTTGTCATTTCTATCAGTCTTTTCACAATTTGAGACGAATTAATGGAGTATATGAGTAATCTTGTTATTGGATGATTCTTTTTTATCTTTTAGGATCATTAGTGTGGAACCAGTTACGACAAATTTCAATTCAATCAGATGAAACTCATCATTTGAATTGGTTGAATGTGATATCAATCCAAAGAAAGAAAAGTCTAAAATTGGAGGATACAGGTTTCAATTATGAAGAAATTGAATGATTGATTTTATGTTTGTTGTTCTATGCAGCGAATCTTGGAAAGGTTGATCACTTGCTGAAACTTGATGGAGCAAAGGAGAGGTTGCATCTCTTCAAGGCAGATCTGCTTGAAGAAGGATCCTTTGACTCTGCTTTTGAGGGTTGTGATGGTGTCTTTCACACTGCTTCACCGGTTTTTCTCAATGCCACCGACCCACAGGTTCATTTTTCATCAGATGATTTTATAGTTTACCAAATTCAGATAAAGACTGAAATTTTGCTGCTAGTGCTGTTCTTTCACAGAAGAATTGATTAGGGACAATCTATCTGATTAGTTTTCTGATGATTCAGTTTGAAATGATGTTTTTGTTTTTGTTTATTTCAGAAGCAGTTGATTGATCCAGCACTTACAGGAACTCTTAACGTTGTTAAATCATGTGCGAAATCGACATCAGTGAAACGAGTTGTTTTAACGTCTTCTGTTGCTACGGTTTTGTACAATGGAAAACCTCGTACTCCTGAGGTTGTAGTTGATGAGACTTGGTTCTCTGATCCAAACATCTTAAAGGAAAATGAGGTGTGTGCCATTCTTCTTTCTGATGAGCAATTGCTACTTGTTTTTCTGCTACTCATTTCTTATTTCTGGTTGTTAAACATTGCAGCACTGGTATGCATTAGGAAAGACTTTGGGCGAGGATGCTGCCAGAAAATTTTTGAACGAGCAAAACATTAAGTTGATTGTTATGACCCCAGCAGTGACCATAGGGCCTTTCTTACAACCAGAGCTCAACACAAGTTCTGCTCAAATTTTAAACCTGATCAATGGTAATATTTATCTACTAAACCATTCAAGCCTTTTAATTCTGTCAAAACTGAACATTTATCTCAAAACAATATGTGCATTGTGTTGGGCCACAGATAAGAATAAAACTAAAAAAATTAAATAAGGAAGATTTCAGGTAAGCGTGTCCCGTTTAAGTGAAGATTATTTGTGAATAAGGTACTTGTGTTTGAAAATAGTTTCACTCGAGAGAGATTGTTAGATATCCATATGAGTCTAAAACAGAAATGAGAAAGTTGAGCAATATATGAAAAGAAAGACACACAAACCTAATGCCTTAAGGTTTTTGATTGAAAGTGATGTCATTCTTTTATGTGTTGCTCATAGCCGATAGTTTGGACAGCAAACGACTCAGAATTGTATAATTTTAATCTCTATATCGAAAGTCTTCTTGACAAAACTTAGACTACCATTTAAATTTCTAATATATTATTGCTTAATGTATATAATAAATCTTTCAATTGGTTGATGCAGGTTCACAAACGTTTCCAAATCTCAGTTATGGGTGGGTCAATGTGAAAGATGTTGCAAATGCTCATATTCAAGGATATGAGAATGATTCGGCTAGTGGAAAATATTGTCTGGTTGAAAGAGTTATACACTTTTCAGAAATTGCTAAGATTTTACGTCATATGTACCCAACTTTGCAGATTCCAGACAAGTAAGTTTAATTTAAACTTAATTTACCACTGCAAAATTTTAACTTCAGTTAATCTTATGAGTTGGTCTTTCTTTTTTAGAATTCTTGACACTTAATTTGTGAGATAAGTTTTTGTTGTGATTCTTGAAATAACATGTTTCTCACTTTCTTGACAATGATACCAGGTGTGAAGATGATAAGCCATTTATACCAACATTTCAGATTTCCAAAGAAAAGGCAAAGAGCTTGGGAATTGAATTTATTTCCTTCGAAGAGAGCCTGAAAGAGACAGTTGAAAGTTTAAAAGAAAAGGGGTTTATTGATTTCTAATTCTTGATATCTGCTTTAAGAATAAGTGTTGATAACCACAAATTTGTTGATTTCTAGTTCTTGATATATGCTTCAAGAATAAGTGTTGACAAGTATAAATTAGTCAAGTTTATGCAAAATAAGGCTTGAATTGATATATTTCACATGTTCCTTCTTTTACAATGTTTCACTTAGTTATGCTCCATCATTCAGGATTTGTTTGGATTGGAGATGTATTTCAAGAAATTTGAAATGATTTGAGATGAACTGTGTGACCAATTTGATTATTTGAATTAAGAGAAAGATATTTGGATTTGAATGAAAGTTTATAAAAGTTTGTGAATGATGTAATAGATAAAATAAAGATTTTAATAATTTTTAATATATAAAATTATAAAATTACAAATATATTCTTATGATTAAAAATAATTTAAATAAAATATAATTAATTTATTAAATACAATTGATAATTTTTTAAAAATTATATAAAAATATTAAATTATGTAATTTCTTTGAAATTGAAATTTAATTTATAATAAAATATAATCAATTTATTAGACTAAACTAATTAAATTTTTAAAATAAAATTTATAACATTAGATATTTTTAAAATAATGTTTATATTAAATTGATAAATTATTATTATACAATTTATTTTAATTTAAATAATTATATAATTTTTATTAAAATATAATTACATTATATTAATATTAGTTATTATAATTCATTTTATTAATAATATTTAATATTTCTATTTCTAAATATAATTTATTATTATTATTATTATTATAATAAATTAATATATATACATATATAATTAAATTAATATATATATATATATATATATATATATATATATATAAATAAATAAATATATATATATATATA
>Ga0099825_1005533_pt1 | contig 16171 bp, 7 predicted proteins | sample SiratroredBW_FD_76838 | JGI IMG/M metagenome (GOLD analysis project Ga0099825, IMG submission 76838) | Root nodule microbial communities of legume samples collected from California, USA - Siratro red BW | ecosystem: Host-associated > Plants > Roots > Nodule | place: USA: California | collected...
ATTTTTTTTTTTTTTTTATATTTATATATTATAAAAAAAAATATATATATTTTATATATATATATATATATATATATATATATATATATATATATATATATATATATAAAGATTCGTAACCCATTTAAATTTTCCAAGTTTAAAATAAACAATGAAAAAAGAAGAAAAGAAAAGAAAAATAAAGTTTGCTAGAAAGATAGTGTTGGACATAGAAAACATTATTAGAAAGATTGAAAGGTATTTTCATTGAAAGAATTTTGAAAAGATTGAAGGACAATTTTGTAAAAACGATGGAAGGCTAAATTTGTAATTGTGCACGAAATTCAATTAAGAACATAAATTTTAGGGATTTTTAGTTTTGATAGATTACAAAAATAACCTAAGGATATAGAAATGGCATGCACTTCAGTTTTTACATTGTGTTACTTTAGTTTTTTTTTTTCATTTTTGTTGTTATATTGAAGAGAGGGTTTTAGAGAAATTTTTGGTTTTTTCATTCTTATTCTTCATTTATTTCTTTTGTTCGCCTATAATTTCTACTTTCATTTTACTTTTAGCATATGAAATTTCCGTTTAAGATGAATATCTACTTTTCTAGGTGTTGGGATTTCACTTTGGGTTTTTTCTCTTGTTTCTTCTTTGTTTTTCGTTTTCTTTACTACCTTTACCATTTTTCCATACATGTCATTGTACTTTCTGCATTTTGAATTCTGGTTAGGTAGTAACATCTCTTTATGGGTCCTTTCATTTTGATTCGTGTTTGTTCACTTTTAGTGTCTATAATGGTTGATTACATGTTCTGATGGTTAGAAAAAAGTAGTCAGAAATATTTCAGAATTAGTTTAGTTTGCATGGGTTTCGATTTTCAGGCTTCGTAGAAAAGTTGACGATTAATGGTTCCTATTCTTTTTGAGTTTCTTTTTTGCTTTTATTTTTTTATTTGTGTTCTTAGTTCTTTTCTTTTATTTGTTTTCTTGTGATTATAGATGTGTTCTTAGCTTCTGCAGTTGTTTTAATTTGCGACCTTATCCTATATTTCAGTTTTACAATTTAGTTATCTCATCCAATTCAACTTTTCTTTACTCTTCTTGTTTAAAATTTTGTTTTGCAATTGTGGTTTTAGTTTTAATACTGCCAATCCTCTATATTTTTTTATTTGACAAGGAAAGAAAATCTTTCAATGAAATCAATGAGTATGTGTTTCCTATGATTCGACTAAACAGTATATCACACTTATTGGCACTTCAAATCACTTCATTTAATGATCTCAATCTCCTAAATCTTCCTAATTGTTCCAAGATCCTTCATCTCAAACTCATTGTTCAACTCATTTTAACCTTCTACAACTCAGGTTTACTATCACTTGATATTAGAATGTCATCAACATTTGACATCAATACAATGAAACGTGAAGTAGACATAAGTATCGTACTTGTTACATTCAAATCCAATTCTTGGAATGAACTCATTAAAACATTTTTTTCCATTACATTGAGGATTGTTTCATACCATACAAGAATTTGTTTAACTTAACCCTTCTTGTCTCCAACCTCAAATCCCTGTGGTTGCAAAAATAACAACAACTTCATCCTAAAACACCTTTCAAACACAAAGACTCAACAACATGTATCTCACTCTTTTCAAAATTGTCTTATTGAACATCTCACCTAGGGCCATTCTAGTAAGGAGTTCCTACTACTGTTTGGTGCCTTGCAATGTCATTCTCCTTGCAAACGGTGTTGAACAATTAGAATTCAAGTCTATTTCTGAACCTCTTCACCACTTTATCGACTTGGCTCTCCTCTATATGCTTCCAACTTTTGAATTTCTCAAAGGCTTCTTCCTTAGTCTTATGAGGATAGGTCTATAACTTACTCAAGTATCTACTATTTAAAACTTGTATCTTGTATCAAACTGTGATGGAGTTGAATAAGGTTTCCATAGGTCTCCATGAATGTAATCAAGGATTTCATTCTAATATGAATCTTGTGAGGTTGATAAGATCTTGATCAAATTAAAAGGTATGGAATGGAAAAACCTCCATGGAAGAAAACATTCTCACCACAAGCATAGGAGCAACCATAGAATAAAGCATTCAACATTGTCATATAAACCATAATAAAACAAGAACAAGTAAAGAATTGAAAACAAAAATGAATTATAGAGAGAAGAATGGAAGATTACACCACCTTCAATCCTAGAATCAAAAGATAAGTGCAAGATGTTTCTTAAAGAATACTAGAGCATTTAATGCATGCATATGGAGCACATTTAATGCATTTGCCATATGCAAGCTTGTCAAACCGAAGGAAGACATTTAAGTGAGTGTGAAACTTCTCAATAGCCTAAAAAAGAGATTTGCAACAACTCTTTTCATCTACACCTATATAAAGCATTTCTGCAAGGAGAGGACAAGAGTTCATTTTAGAAAGTAAGTGTTAAAACGTTCAGATAGTAAACTCATAATTAAAAATTAAGTCACATTCAGTTTTTGTTTTCATCAAAACTTATAAATGGTCTGTTGGGATTAAACCAACTACTTAGACTTTAGGGATTAGCCATCTAGCAACAACTCCATGTTCAAAGAATACTTTAGCCAAAGTGGTTATGGTCTAAATAAGACTCAATGTCTAGCTAAGAGTGGTTACAGTCCAAAGAATATTTTTCTTCTATCTTGCCACATTAGTTTGATAGAGGAACTTCATCGTGTTAACCTAGAACTTGACGTAGTCCTTCTAACAAACCAGTATCAAAACGTCTAGTGTAAATCTCTCTTTACCTTTACCCCTTTCAATTCCATATTATTAATTTAAAGCTAACTATAAAATGAGAGTTTTGCTTAAATGAGACATGAAAAGTATTCTCGCTAGTGCATTTGTCAACTTGAAGTTGTGTCTTATGATATTAAGTAGATACTACTCATATGAAAACTTCTTGACAATGCTTTCATCAAACTTTGTTTGATTGATTTTATCAGATGTTAATTTACGAAAACTTTGAAAAAATTTTAAATACACAATTTAACCCTACCTTCTTGTATATTTTTCTCTTTTTCACATATATTGAATTCAATTAGAAAAGTTATACTCAAGAACAAGTTTGTTTAAATCCAATCCATTTGATTAGAGATTAAGCTTGTTAAGGGCTCATTGACATTCACAATGTGCTTTGCTAAGAATATTTGCTTCTAAACCAGAATGGAGATTTGTTGATATTTGGTACAGAAAACAACTATGTTTAAGGTTACTTAACTTCTATTATATGGATCATCTCATGGAAAACTTCTAATGCATCATAAAGACGATCTAATATAGACTACCTGATGTATACTATCTAATGCCAACTAAAAGCATCTATAATCTTATCGATCATCTGCATTTTAAATAATTCAATTAATATGAAAAACATGTGTTATATGTCAAGTATTTTGTTGAAGTCATCCATGACAAGATTTATGAAATTAGTTATAACTATTTCTTATATATAGGTAACTTGTGTAATGCATGGACGTTGGTTAATTATAAGAGTTAGTTTTTCATCGTTGGTGTTAACAAGCATGATTGAGTTGTAGCCTACAAATGTTCTTTTCCTGTAACTTTCAGAGGTAGAAAAACTTGTTTTGTAGTGAATTTCAAGTGGGTGTAGATTAGAGTTTGTTAAACTCTAATTAAATCATTTGAACTTATTATGTGCTTCATTCTTTTCTTAATTCCTATTGTAATTAAATTAGATTAATTTCTTGTGTGCTCTATTCTTTTCTTAATTTTTATTACTATTTTTAAGTTATTTGTGGTGTTTATTTTGAGACCACGTTATGCTGATTAAGTTGGTTTAAATACTATAAAAAAAAGTTAAATTACGGATGAAATTTTATCGACAAAATTTTATTTGTCGGTAAAATATCATTATCGACGATTTTATCGATAAATTTCTGAGTCCGTCAGTAATTTACCGGCGGATTTACCTTAAATTCGTCAATAATTATCGACGGATTTAGAATCTGTTGAAAATCCATCGATAATTATTACAGACTCAGAAATCTATCGGTAAATTTACATATAATCAATTTACTGACAAATTTTGGATGTTTTTTATGGATTTGTCTCGTCGGTAATTTTTATATTTTTTGTAGTGAAATCTACAATTACTCTCTTGAGTTAATACAAGTAGTAGATGTTCGTCGGTTTCCACAACTACGGAAGAAAAATATGCAAAATTGAAATTCTTCTACCATGAAAAGATTCTCATGTTATCAACACAGTCAATCTCACCATAAATAGTCATGAGTATTTATTAAGCCGCTTTTTCTTTATAATAACCACGAATAAACAGTCTTCACCTATTGAATTTTCTTGACCGAGTCACATGTAGCATTCCCTCTTTAATTGAATTTTAATTACCAACTACCCATCACCGACTTCAGACCCAACCACATTGTTTATGATAGAAACCGTGCCAAAATCAATGGGGAGCTTTGAAATGCTTGGTGTATGCCTTTTGTTCCTCTCTTTGATAACCATGTCCTCCACTTTGGAGATGATTACTCCGACCCAGCCCCTGAGAGATCGTATGAATGAGAATGTAACTCTTGTCTCAACAAATGGAACCTTTGAAGCAGGATTCTTCAGCCTTGAAAATTCCAGCAACCGTTACCTTGGAATTTGGTACAAAAACATATCCCCAAGAACAGTTGTTTGGGTGGCCAACAAAGAAACACCACTTCAAGACCACTCTGGAGTCTTAGAAGTAGACAGTGATCAAGGGTTTCTTAGTATCAAAGATGGTACAGGATCCAAAATATGGTCCTCAAATGCATCACACACACCAGGCAAGCCAGTTGCTGCGGAGTTGTTGGAATCAGGAAACATGGTTGTGAAAGATGGCGATAACAACTTTTTATGGCAAAGCTTTGATTACCCTGATGATACTTTACTTCCAGGAATGAAAATTGGAATGAACTTCAAAACTGGTCATCATCGAGCTCTAAGATCTTGGAAATCCCTCCATGATCCTACTCCAGGTGATTTTGCATTTGGTGTTGATAACCGTGGCCTTCCTCAACTAGTTATCACAAAGGAGCCTAGTGATTACGTAGTTTATAGACCAGGCTCTTGGAATGGTCTTAGTATCACAGGACTACCTGGAGAAATAACTGACCCATTAATTAAAACCCTTTTTGTTATGAATGAAGATGAAATCTTTTATGAAATTCTACTCTTGAATAGTTCAACTAAACTGAGAAGCAGATTGGTCCCAGAAGGGTATCAATTACGTTTAATATGGTCAGATCAGAGTAAAAGCTGGGTTGCGCAATACCCTGGTTCATTTGATGAGTGTGAGAGATACGGCATGTGTGGTGCAAATACTATTTGCAATGTAAGTGGAGCACATCAACACTGTGAATGCTTGAGTGGATTCCAATCCAACTTTGCAGATTCAACTTGCGATCGAACTACACCTCTAGATTGTAGTAAGGGAGATAAATTTCAGAAGTACGGGGGAATGAAATTGCCAGACACATCTTCATCTTGGTATGATAAGAATATTAGTCTTCAGGAATGCGAGAAATTGTGCCTGAGCAACTGCTCTTGTACTGCATATGCTCAACTGAATATCAGTCTCAAGGGAAGTGGGTGCTTGCATTGGTTTCATGACATTGTCGACAGCAGGATACTAGCACAGGGTGGACAAGATTTTTATCTGCGAATTACAGCTTCAAAATTTCAAGGTACTTTCCATTTTACAATTCATTCTGAATAAAATCTATCGTCTTTTCATGGATACTACGATCTACCGTTCTTGTAGTGGTAATTAATTGGTTTATTACGAAATTTTTACTACACTTTCACTGTTTTCAAGATTAATTCTCCATATAACATTTTTTTGTAAATTTATTTTTCAAACTTGCGTGAGCACCGAATTTTCAATTGTTTTTCCAATACCAATCAGAATTTTGATCTTGTAAACCGAATTTTGAAAGATTTTTTTTCTTTTTTTTTTTATGTTTTATAAGTTTTTTTTATTGTTTTAAAGTAAAAATCTATAACTTTTATATGATTTGTATATTAAAAAAGTAAAAAAATAAATAAAAATATTGTAAATAATTATTATAGATTATTAGAAGCTAATTTTTTAAAAATTAAATTTTAACTATATAAATAATGTTTAAAAACATTTAATTAAAAATAATGAGAATAAATTTAAAATTATTTTTAAAGGAATAATTTATTTGTGAGAATAAATTAAATTTTTTCTTAAATAGTTTAATTTTTTCTCTCACAAAAAATTTTAAATTTATTCTCATCATTTTTAATTAAAATTTTTAAAATATTATTTATATAGAAAAAACTTGATTTTAGAAAATTAGTTTCTCATAATCTATAATAAATTATTTACAATATTTTTATTTATTTTCATATATTTTTTACAAAAAAATCATATAAAAATTAAAAAAATTTACTTTATTTTATTTTAAAACAATAAAAAAATTATAAAATTTAAAAAAAAAATTAGAATTCCATTTTACAAAAATGTTATGTGGGAAATTAATTTTGAAAACATCATTGAGGTAAAAATTTCGTTTATTACTTTGCTAGAAAGTAAGAAACGTTTACTGTGAAATACATACAAAAGTTATGTTACATCATTGTCGGTACAGTAACCGTACACAGAGAAGGTATACGACAATTTTTTGAAATAAAAATATGAGTACAGTACAAGATATACAAAGGGTGTGCTAATTGAATTAAATAAAAAATTACTGCGCGAAACTGTCATTTTTTTGGGTATAAATGATTTAGCCTTACCTATACAGCTGCATCTTTGTGTTATGATTTGTAAAGGACAAAAATAAATAAATAAATAAATGAGAAAGAAAAGGAAGAAGAAGAGTAGAGAATTTGAAAAATAATATAAATTAAGTGTGATGATTTTGAAATTATTTTATAATAAAAGAAAAAGAAAAAGAATAACAAATATGTTAAATAAAAATAAGATACAATATTTCTATCATTTTCTTTTAAAAATCTTTTATTTTCTTTGAATTTGAAAGGACACGTATCTCTTGAAAAGGTTTTACTTCCAATCATTTTGGGAAGGTATTTTTTATACTGTAAATAATAAAATATAATTATTCGATATTAAAATAAATTATTATTTTATTATTATATAATATTTTATTAAAAAAGTGAGGTCGTAAAGGTAGATTTTTTTTTTTTTCAAATGGAAACCTATTTTTTCAAAAATGGGTTGATCCCACCATCCAAAAAGTTTACCTCCTAACCCAAACTTTCTGTAATTCTTTCGAAAAAAAACAGTTTTAGAGAATTAAATAAGTATACGCCATTAGTTTCTTTGTGTACATCTATACCTATCTCTGGTCAGATTCACTAAAACTAATTTGTGAGTCGTTTCAATTCATTACTTAAACTAAGAAGGTGGTGCCTATTGAATGTTGCCCCTTCCCATATTCTGCCCTGTTTCCCTTTTTTCCTCTTCTGAACCTAATATTTTGATTTTGAATTCAACTAGAAAATATATTGACATTTATTATCTTTCCAAGGTTAAGTTGTACTAAAATTTCTATATTTCTGTTTTTATCTTTTGTAAATGGTCCAACGTGTAATGTGTGATTGTTGATTATTAGTTGATTAAGTTCTTAATCTTTCAGATCAGGCCTTCAACAAGAAGATAGGAGGAATTGTAATTGGCTGTACTATATTCATAATTGCCGTTATAGTATTTGGAATCATATTTTTCCTTAAGAGGAAGAAACTCAAACAGTCAGGTGAAGTCATGATAATTAAATATCGTCACACTAATTTGTGTTACATTTTACTTTAAACTGATCAATATTGGAATGTGATAACAACCAATCTTCATTTCTATGTTCTGATTCTTGTTACAATTTACAGAAAATTATTTTCTATTATATTTTTGTTTTGCATAAGATCTGATTGAATTTTAAGTAGCAGAAACAAATTACTGGAAGGACAAGAATAAGAAGGATGACATTGATTTACGAATATTCGACTTTTTAGCCATCTCCAATGCCACAGATAACTTCTCTGACAGTAACAAATTGGGACAAGGGGGATTTGGACCAGTGTACAAGGTATGAAATTAAATTTTACTTACCATTCATCTTCACAAAAATAACTTCAATGTTTTCAACATTATTGTCAGGGCATATTGCCAGATGGGCAAGAAATTGCAGTTAAGAGGCTTTCCAAAACTTCGGGGCAAGGTTTGGACGAGTTCAAAAATGAAGTAATGTTGATTGCAAAACTTCAACACCGCAATCTTGTAAAGCTTCTTGGTTGTTCTATTCAGCAAGATGAAAAGCTGCTAATTTATGAATTCATGCCGAATAGAAGCTTGGATTGTTTCATTTTTGGTGGGGCTTTTGTTAGAATCTAACTTTTTCCAATTTTTTGTTATTCACCGTCAAACTGTCATGCTAACTTGATAATGAATTTTCTCAGATTCAACAAGAAGTACATTAATTAGTTGGGATAAGAGATTTGAAATTATTAATGGGATTGCTAGAGGACTTCTTTATCTTCATCAAGATTCTAGACTAAAAATCATTCATAGAGATCTCAAGACTAGTAATGTTCTTCTTGACAATAATATGAAACCAAAAATATCAGATTTTGGTATGGCAAGGACATTTGGCCTAGATCAAGATGAAGCAAACACAAATAAAGTGATGGGAACATAGTAAGTTTTTCTATGCTTATTTTTTTTTTTTTTCCACTTTTACTAACAATTCTAAATTCTCATGTTGAGTCATGTTTTGTTTTTTTTCAGTGGTTATATGCCTCCTGAATATGCCGTACATGGATCATTTTCAGTCAAATCAGACGTATTCAGCTTTGGGGTGATTGTATTGGAGATAATCAGTGGGAGGAAGAATAGAGGATTTCGTGACCCACACAATCAGCTAAATCTTCTTGGACATGTAAGTTAACAATGGAAATATGTACGTGAGTAATAACACTCTCATCCTTCTTGAAACAATGAACATTGTTTGGTTAGTAGTTTCCAATATGGAAAATGAAATTATCTATTAATGGTTTTCATGTATTTGTTTTTCCATAGGCATGGAGACTGTGGATTGAAAAAAGGCCAATGGAACTAATGGATGACTCAGTGGATACTGCAGATTCTCCATCTGAAATATTAAGATATATCCATATTGGTTTGTTATGCGTACAACAAAGACCAGAGGATAGGCCAAACATGTCTTCAGTAGTTTTAATGTTGAACGGCGAAAAATTATTGCCTGAGCCAAGTCAACCTGGATTTTACACAGGAGGAAATAATTCGACCATGACAGATTCTTCTTCAAGAAATTGTGATGCATATTCCCTCAACGAAATGTCTGAGACATTGCTTGAGGCAAGATAGATAATTTAAAATAAAAGAAATGGTATGGGAAATACAAAAGTTTCCAACCACCAGTCTCTACAAGTACTACCATATGTCTGGAAGAAGATTATTCGATCTGAATGTGAGATAGGAATTTTAGAACCATGCCACGCAATTATTTGTTGATAAATTTCATCATCATCAGTGTGTATGATATTTGGACAAATACTTATGCTACATTTTGTTTTTCAGATTCAAGGGCTTCCTTAGTTGCTTATTTTCAGCATATTGGAATATAAAAATTAATTTTCTCTGTATGCTTATTTTAATTAAACTATATATTTTTTTGGTACCTGTATACAGTGTAAATAGAGTGTATTGGTATGTATAATTGTCGTAGACTCCCTAAAAAAATGAAATGTATAAAAAAAAAGAAGGAAATGTATCTTTAATGAAAAATTTGAGAAATTGAAAAAAGAGAAAAATAAAATGAAAAAAGAAATCTAAAAATGAAAATAGCAAATAGAGTGAAATTTGGTACGTAATTATCTTTCATTGTATGATTTTCAGTACTATGATGGTGTTTTCTCCTAATTGTTTTACGATTGTGGTTGAATTGTAATGGTTAAACTTTAGCCAAAGAGAAATATTGAGATAACGTCATATCAAAGAAATTGTAATTTTATCAACAGTAACGAATATAGTGATGATGTATCCAAACTTCGATTTTTCTCTTAAGAAACGATGATTCACCTAAATATGATTGGTCGTCACACAGAAGATAGGATTAGAGATATTGTGAAAAATTATCTGATTGTCTCATACAAGATTGATGTGTATTAAATGAATTGATAGAGTTAAATTATAGGATATTTTTAAGCTTATTTCATAGTGAAATAATTTTTTTAAGCTTTAAACTTTTTAAATCTTATATTTTTATTTTTATTTGTTTCTTGTTATAAATAATTGGTTACTTGAATTTTTAATTAAATTTTACTCTAAATCTCATTAATTTTTGTCAAATACATGAATAGGAGGCAATTGGATCAAGAAGAGCAGCATCACAACATATAAAAAGGAAGATAAAATATAAAATTGAGTAATCAACACGAGAACAAGGAAGTAGAAACATGCCCGACACAGCAAACATGGGTCCAGCGTAGGATGGGCTTCAGAACTTGGACCGACAACAAAACCCAATGACATCCGACAAAGTTCATGTGGGTCGAGCACAAGTGTATAAATTTGAATTCTATTTAAAGGATTCTTTGCATTAGGGTTAGAGACTTCCACTAAAGGAGACCTCCAAAACTTCCACCTTAAGAGTCACAACAAAAATGTAGCCATGGGATGACGACTCGGGCTTTGGAGTGTTTCTTTTTTTCCATTCTTTGTATATTCATCTTCATCCATTGTTCATTCTTCTCATTTCGTTGTGATTAGATTTAACTATTTAACTTCTCATACAATCAGTATTGGGCTTAATTATGTCTCATCATACATGATTTTATTTCAATATGTTAGCATTTTAATTATATGCTTATGCCTATCGTACGGATCCATGACTTGATTTTTGATTCATGAGATATAAGAAAATATTTCTTGATTCTATACTTGAATTCATTTATCAAATGAAAGCTCCTGTCTAGGAATAGAGCGCGATTCATTTTTTATCATTCAGATCCTTGTGCGAATGCAAAATTCGTTTATATAATTAATCAAGGAATTTACAGTTAATATATAATCCCCGAACTCATCCATTGAAGAATCAAGTTTGAGTAATTTTGAGGGTTGACATTGACATTTGTTTGAAAAGAAGATAATTTTTTTTCATACATGAGACTGGGTTTTGGTTAATCCTAGAAATTGCATTCCATCTTCTTTCCATTCTTTTTCCACATTCCAAGTGCTCGTTAAAAATAGAAAAAAATATTTTCATTGTTTTAATTTTATTTTCTTGCATAAAAATAAAACAGTTTTGAAATATTTATAGTCTAATTTTGTTATAATTGTATTTATTGTTGTGTATTGCACAAGTTCTTTAAGAAAGAATGATATATTTATTATTTGCTACATTTGTGACTGGTGCACTAGTCATCAATTGTAAATTTTGCTAATAAGTTTTTGACGCCATTGTCGGGGCCTTGTGTTCCAATACATGGTAATTTTGCATTTATGACTCTTTTAAACTTCAAAGTTTTTAATTTTTTTTAACTCTTTTGTAATTTGTGCTTTATACAATTATGGAGTTTTATTCTATTTAAAATAGGGGAATCTCTGTAACTATCCTTATCTTGTTCTTGATTGGTTGAGTTTTATTGCTTATACTTGTATTATAGACTTTTCTCGCTAATACATGATTTTAAGGGTGAATGATAGTGAGAGTATGTCAAACTTTTGGAACTAAACTCAATTTACCATATGGGAATGGAGTGCAGTCTTTGGCATCTTATTCTATTAATATGATCTCAATCAGAGAAAAGAATCTCATCAAGTCCAAGAAAGGATTGATTATTTTTCAAGCCCTAGATAACCTTGATTAAGGAATTAACTAGGTTGCGCAAGAGGGAGTGCAAATTCGTTAGAGTTTTATTTATTTTTTAAATAAAAGTTTTGATTTTTTTTTTTTAAAAAGTAATAAAGTTTTGATTTTTTTTTATTTTGTCATTTGTACTTTTTGAATTTTTATACAAAAGATATACAAATAATATATTTGGACCAACCTATTATTCTAATTTATTCATTTGTATGGTACCCTCCACCAAGATTAAATCTTTTGTCAGGCTCGGGACATCAAACAATTGCTTCTTGGGAGGTAATCCAAAAATTCAGTAACCGTCCAAATGGCATCCGGCTCAAGGCGAATGCGGCCTAGCGACGGTCATGCTGGCATAACATATGTCAATCAGACGCTCAACGGGTTAAAAAGAAATTGGCTTGGGGTTCAACCCCACTTGTAGAATGAGGTGAGTCTCCTAATGTTGTGGATGTTAATGATGTGGATAAAGAGGATCATATTCTATGATAGTCATGATTCACTAGAGCCTTTGCAAGATTTTATTTTATTTTTTAGTTTTTATTTTATCTTTTAACTTTTTTTTATCTTTTATATTTTTATTTTATCTTTTATCTTTTTTATTTTATTTATCTTTTATATTTTATTTTGTCTTTTAGTTTTTATTTTATTTTTTAGTTTTTATTTTATTTTATTCTTTTAATTTTTCGTTTTTATTTTATTTTTCGAATTTCAGTTTTTATTTTTAGTTATTTATTTATTTATTATTTCTTTTAAAGTTCAACTTTTTATTTTTGTTATTTTGATTTCATTTTTTTTTCAGTTTTTATTTTAGTTTATTTTTTTATTTTGGTATTTTTTTGTTTTGTTTTAATTTTTAAATTTTAATTTTTATTTAGTTTTGTTATGATAATAAATTGTGTAATTTGGCTAATGTGACATTTATTATGCATTTGGTTATATGACTTGGTGTGAGTTTTGCATGTCACTGATAATAATTTATTATTGATCAGAATTTATTGTGTTGTTCTCTATTAACATTTTTGAATTAACTGTGTTTTCTTGTTGACTTTAAGTTTGTGGTTGCTCTCATGTTCTTGTGATTGAAAGTGCACGTATATTTTATTTTTAATTAATAATTGTGGCATATTACATGACAACTTTTGGTACCGACAGTACGCATGTGAGATTTTGTGCTTCAAAGTTTTAATTCATTGTGTGCTATCATTTTTGACTCGTAATTGACTTTGCTTAAGTTTCTAGTTTAATTATTTCATTTGAATTACATGTCATCACGTCCATATTTTGTTTCTACTTCATTATAGTTTGAGAAAAAATAGCCAACCTTGTTTTTCATGAATAAAACCTTTGTGAATCCTTTTAAGCTTTGAAATATTTTTTTCTTCTCCATTCTTGAACCTTTAATTATTTAAAGCTCTAACCTTGACTACCTCAATATGAGCTAAGAGAGCAAGGAGATCATGGTCCTTACTGTGATTCAAGTTTGAAAGAAATTAAAAGTATTACATGGAGAGTACAAAGAGAAGTTCAAAAGAGTTGTGGTTCTTACTGTATAATAAAAAAAGAAAAAAAAAGAAAAAAATGTTGTAAAAAAATAAAAAATAAATAAAACAATGTGGGGGAAAAGTTAACTTTGGTTCAAATCTAGATTATATTTATATAAGAGGGTAAAATGTGTTGAATTGATAAGTTGATGTAATTGTTGTCTTTGCTTGTAGTGTTTTGATTACTTAGAAAACCCAATTGTCTTCTTTACCCAGCCTTGTTACAACCCAATTAGATTCTTTGTGATGTTGCATGTTTTTGAATCTTTTTAACTCTTGAAATAAAAAGCAAAGTTAAATTGTGAGAAATTGGTGGTAGAAGAGACAAAATCATACCCTGAAACACTAATGTGCTTGAGTGAAACTATTTTTGGTAAGGAATGATGCTTTTAGTTGTCCAGGAAAACATTTCCATGATTGTTAGTTTGTATCAAAAAGTTGCATGTATTTTCTTTTTTACATTTGCATTGAGAGCACCGTAATTTAGTATTAGCTACGAAACAAATCATTTTCTTAAGCTCTATTGGAGAGAGCACACATGATTGACATCTGAAGTGATTGTGTGAACTTGTTTATGAGTTGTTATACCGTTGATAAATAATTGTCTATTTGTGTCAAGTTATCTTTACTTGAGGGCAAGTAAGGTTCTAAGTTTGGGCGAGCTTGTTAAAGTTAAATTATATGATATTTTTGGACTTATTTTCATAATAAAATCAATTTTTTCAAACCTTGAAACCAACTAAATCTCATGTTTTTATTTTAATTTGTTTCTTGTTATAAATAATTGGTTACTTAAGTTTGTAATAAAATTTTACTCTAAATCTCATTCATTTTGTCAAAAATAATTGGGCCAAGAAGAGCAGGATTAAAGCCCATAAAAAGGGATGATAGACGAAGGTCGAGGCAAGATCCCACTACAAGAGCAATGACCAAACATATACATGAAGAATGGGATTCAGAGGCTCATGCTCGATCCAAAATACTGACAAATTGATCTAGTTCTTAACTGTAAAAACGTACAGAACATTGTGTCACAAGATTATATAAATTTTAGGCTAAAATAAAACTTAAAATTAGGTTCGGAAGGTTGACTTAGGCATGTTAGGGTTAGGGTCAGGGTTAACACGCCTATTCACATAATGTCACATGTCAACATGGCATTTGAGATAGGGAAGCTTGCGGCACGAGGGATATGAAGAGTTTGGATAGCTTCCACTACAAGTTAGGGTTAGGGTATGAAATCTATAAATAGAGGTGTTTGGCTTGTAATTTTTAGCTTATGTTGAGTAATGAAATGCTGCAGAATTTTATCCAACTCCATTGCATTGAGCTCATATTTGTTAGCTTCTCTTGAGTCTAACCTAGAATCTACTTGATAGTTGGTCTAATCTCTATTAATTATTGTTCCATCTACTTCATTCTCTTCACCTAATTCGTTACTTCTGCATCCATAAGCCATTCATCCGTCCAACACTTTGTTCAAGATCCAAAAGCATGCTTCAAGTCACGACAAATAATTTGGAGAAAGCAAGGTGTTAGAGTTGTCCTATCATTTGGTATCAAAGCTAGTCACGGTCCAGCTAAGCATCTTGAAAAATCTTCAACATTTTTGTGTAATTCTATGTTCTATACATCTTATTTTACATCTCTAGTAATGTTTCCACCGTTTGCATTGTGTGTTTGACCATTTGATTTGGTTCAAACAAATTGATTATTCTTGAACCGCCCAAAACAATGTCCATAGGTGAATACATGTAGGTGGAGTAACGTTTCTTGTTTCATTTGAGTTTTTCTTATTAAATTGTCCCATAAATTTAATTAATAAAACTCATTTAAAAATTACACAATAGATGAATTTAACGAAGGTTACTAAACTGCTGGTAATAGGGTTTGAAACCGTAAAAAATAACAGGGGTTGAAAATCGCTAGAAGTTACAGGGATTTGAAACTGCCAAAAATAACAGGAGTTCAAAACCGCTGCAAGTTACGGGAGTTCAAAACCGCTGCAAGTTACGGGAGTCCAAAAATAAGAGGATGGTTTACATGGATTTGAGAAGGAAGGTAAAATGAAATCACTGCTAGTTCTTCCAGCATAAGTGGATTTTTTAAAAATTAGGTGAATGCGAGATTGAACCACCCAATTAAAATTCATAGTTCTATGTTTTCAACTTTACAACAAACTTTCTTGGTGAATTCACTAGTAGAAAAAAAGTCTTCAAAGTTGATTCTGGGAGCCCCTTAACGTCGACTCCCGAACCGACGTTGACCCAGGTGACGTTAAATGTTTCAAACATAACGTCGGTTAAACAACTGACGTCATGTAGTCAACCACCACGTCGGTTTAAACCAGGCACCAACGTCAAAGAGACATATCAAAAGCAGTTTCTGGTGGTGCTGAAGATGCAACACCATGTCGGTTTGGATCACGTAACCAACGTGGTGGTTATTTGAAATTATAATATTGAAATGGATCACCACGTCGGTTGGTGCCAAAACCAACGTGGTAAAGAGGTAGTCCATGTCGGTTGCTTCATTAGAGTCGACGTTGTGTATGTGTTTTTTTTTTAAATATACAGATTGAATTAGCTACTAGCCACCCTGCATCAGTTTCAGAAACTAGCTAGAATATATTTCAATATTCAAAATCATATACAATTGCAGTTCGTAGTTAAATATATACACTAATGTAGATAAATACAATGTTATATATATATATATA
>Ga0099825_1005538_pt1 | contig 16157 bp, 4 predicted proteins | sample SiratroredBW_FD_76838 | JGI IMG/M metagenome (GOLD analysis project Ga0099825, IMG submission 76838) | Root nodule microbial communities of legume samples collected from California, USA - Siratro red BW | ecosystem: Host-associated > Plants > Roots > Nodule | place: USA: California | collected...
AAAAAAATATAATATATATATATATATATATATATATATATATATATATATATATATATATATATATATATATATATATATATATATATATATATAGGGTATTTTGCTTTTATTTTAGCTAATTCATACCGGGTTTCTTGGTTGCTCTATTTAGAATATTCAATTGAGAAAGTATTTGGTAAGGATAAGTAATTAAAGTAGATGTTTGTTTATAACACTTGTACTTTGTCTATAATGTATTAAATATATATATATATAATCATTTTTTCAAGGAATGAGAAATTAACAGAGCCATATATATATATATAGTATTTGGTAAAGTACGTACTTTCCATTTTGACTGAACAATCACTTTGATGTTTTTATGTGCATGAGAAAGAAAATTTGTCTGTCACCTTCTTCACCTTCTCTTCAACACGTAAGAAAAGCCAATAAATGAAGACACTTTTCCCCCTCAATTATATGCATTATTTTTGTCCATAAAAAGATTGAAGAGATCTAATAAAACTCTAAAATGGAGTTGGAGAAGCAAAGAATCAACTATAAGGAAGTGTTGTTATTGAATTAGTAAAGAATCTGCTTTTGTAATTCATCAAAAACACTCATGATTAAGAGCCATAATCAACCAAAACATGACATGCTTGTGGTCAATGCATGCGAAACATTGCCATTTTTCTACGTAAGGTTTTCTTCTCTTTAACTTCAATAACGATCAATCTCTTTTTCCCTTTTATGTGAAACTTTGATGATGAAAATCTTTGAAAAACTCCACCACATGGGAAGCACGCATTATCTTAAATTCATGGATGATGAGTCAATCAAAAGTATAGTTGCTTCACCAATTTTACATTTTCTTCATTCATTGGAGACTTCAATTTTATTGCGTGACATCACTAGTTTTAGTTTTAGTTTTCGGAGGAAATACCAACTCTTAAATCTCACGTTTTGTGATTGTTATCATAAATTTAATAGTATTTAAAAAAAAAATTGTTTTCACATTTTAGTTTCATAGAATTAATTGATATACAAAAATGATTTTGTAATATTAAAGGGTGGATTTTTCTTTTCACTAGCAAAAAGTCCATTAAGGGTGTATGAAAACTTATTAATAAGGTATCATAAGAGAGAAAATCAGTATAAGTAAAAATTAATTTATTCTAAAAAAATAAACAAATTGATAAAAGAATCTTGACGAACTAACATATGTATTAAATACTTTTAATTATTAGGGGAAACTCGTTTAAAAAAATTCTTAATGTTTTCCTAAAAATTCTTATAGAGAAGTTTGTTTAAATATATCCTAAAAAATAAAAATGTTAAAATGGTCTTGTGCCTTGATATATAATATTTTACATGACATTATGACTTGTTAAAAAATAAGTAGTCTGGTATTTTTTAAGGCTTACTAAATAAAAAGTAAGATCTTTACAAATTTATTTATTTTTAATAATTTCATCTAATGATATAATGTCTTTTAAAAAAAATGTGTAAAAGCTTCTCTTTCTTATTATTTTTCTAATTTAGGTTGAGCTTTAGGTAAGTTAAATTTCAAATTGCCTTTTTGTTAAGATAATTCTATACCTTTCATATATATATATATATTTGAAATATTTTATTTTTCATTTTTTAATATACAAGTGGTAGATTCCTCTTTGGCAATTTACAATTTTCTCATCATATATGTCTACTAATACTTAAAGATTTTTGAACATTAACTAAAGAGATTAAAAAATATTTTTCATTTAAATAATTCACTAAAATATTTTATTGGAAAATATTAAAGAAAGATATATCTCTAAATAGTACGAATTCAAATTTATTATGCTAAAATGATTTTTTTTTTTAAAAAAAAAAGGTGACCTCTCCCAAAACTTCCTAAAATACGCACATAGGGTTTTAAAATTGAAATAAAAGTTTGGGTATACTGAACAATAAAAAGTGTTAGGAAGATACATAGACTAGAAAGCAGAATTTATTTCCCTTAAGAAAAAGAAAACAGACATTTTTTGTCATTTTAATAATAGTGTGGAATATTTATCAGTTTTAGAATGACTAAACTTGTTAAGTTCCGTCACAAAATTTGATTAACTATTTTTAATAAAAAAATTATTAATTATACTTTTTATTCACTAAGTTTCAATCTGAAATTTCTTATCAATTATTTTTTTGTATTCACAAAATTTCAATCCAAATTGTTTGCTCAACTTACGTTTTTTCTTCTTCCTATCTTTAATCAACCTACGAATGACGTGAATGATATAATAATTAAAAAAATATATATTACATTCATATAAAAGTTAATAATTTATATCATATTTAGTACTCTGCCGTAATCTTTTATTACTTTCTATATCTTGCCAATACATAATATTTAACATGTTTATTACTTCAGCTTTTACGTAAAAGTTTCTTTTTATTGATGATCGTATTTTCAAACCAGTGTCTTTTATTCTTTTCTTAATTATCTAACAAATTAATTATTAAATAAATAGAAATTTTTGATATGTTTGGAGTGATTTAGAATTAGTCCACTAAAAGCATTTTTCCACATTTTTATCACAAATCAATTTTCGCTCTTTACAAAACTCTAATATGAAAACATAAATAACTAATTTTCCTTTTTGTTAAGGTGAATGTAGTGATCAAAATTCTTTTACACTGAAATTGTTCTTTGTTGTGCTTAATATTTATATGAGTTTGGTTACTTTATATTTTTTTAATTAAAATTTGATCCACGTTTAAAAAATTTTACTATGTTTATTGAAACACTTGCTAAAATCTTAAAATTTATTTAATATTATTGTATCAAGAGAAAAAGCCATTGTTTATAAAGGTCAAGGTAACAAGTAATTTAATAGAGAAAATACAATATGTACTATAGTTTAATCATAAATAATTTTGTTAATTTTATATTAATTACGCTAAAGATCATACCACTGGTGATTTTGGATAATTGATTATTTAAATTGATTTGAATAACTATACAGGTAAATAATTTTACACCCACAATCAGTAAAAAAATTATAAATATATGATTATCAAAATAATCATAATAAAATGAAATTTAAATATCTTAAGCTATAATTTATTCGGGTGTTATTGGTAAAAAAAATGTGTTTTAAGAAAATAATTTTTCTAAATGTGATTATTATTTTTTAAAAAGAAATCAATTATCATAAAAAAATAGATAACACAAGAAAAATAAATGTATTAGTGATTTGAAATACTATTAGTCTTAACTAATGTTATTAGAGTTTTATGCTTAAGTTGTAATCCATGAACCAAAGCTTTAGACCCATAGGTATAGCTTCCTCCTACCTTTTCTCAACCAAACATTCACCCACCCCTCTCCCCAAAAATCCAAAACCCTAATCATGATTATTGTGACCATAAACAAAACCCTAATTATGATTGGTGTGACATCAACGCAAATGATAAACCATATTGGATTCCACTACTTTGCTACTGCTTAGGTTTTCAAGTGTTCATTGGCCAATGCAAAGCCATTTTTCACGGTTCATATCCAATCTATCTCTAATCCAAATGCAATCTCAAAAATATTCAAACCTGTTTTTCTAAACCTTTTTTATCTAATAAAAAATGAACCAACCCAGAAATTTTAAATTTGTGATTGAGTTTCAGCACTTTGCCAAGTAATAATAAAAAATATGTAAACTCTTTAAAGATCTATTCAAATCATTGGCCTAAAATGGAATATATTGGTCGGTCCATAATTAATTAAAAAAAAAAAAAATCTCATCAAAGACCACAACACCCAAAATTAGAATCATGGGTTCAAAACAAAGGATTCTACCAAAGCAACTAGTTGAATTCTTACTTTTCTTCTTTTTCTAAACCTTCAAACTTGAGAAAGCTTCAAAGATCAACTCAAAATTGAGAAACCTTCAAAGACCAATTCTTCAAGCCCCACCAAAATCAACTTGAGAGAACACAAACCATCAACAAAACCTCTTATCCTACCTATGAAGTGAGATTAGTTAAATGAATCACACAAAAGAAACCTGAAAGCTAAATACATAAATTAAAAAAAAAAAAACCTCTATGTACATACGATATATCCAATAATAATAATAATATTATTATTACTATTTACACAAAATGAGAAAATAAAATGGAGAATATAGCTAAATGCCTAAATATTCTCTGACAAAAAAGCAGAGGAAAACAGAACAGGAACAGGGGAGGCAAGCAAAACCTCCCTCTTCAACCTGTGTACTCCAACACAACACACTAATCCAAAACCCTGCTCCATATTCTCACCCTATGAATCACCAACTGAAATGGGTTGGCCGGAAATTCCCAACGGCGACCGGGAAATCTGCCGGTTAATATCGCGAAGAACATGTCTGATCTCTGGCTTGCCAGGGGACCCATCAACAATTTCCTCTGACTCCTGCTTGATCTTCCTAACCTGGCTGTGAACTGGAACACCCTTTTGTGCAAACCTTTCATCTTTGTTCATCTTTTTGTTCTCCATGCTCTCTATCACTCAAGGAAAAAAACTTGTATGAAAAAGTTTTTAGCTATCCTTCTAACTCTGTTCCTCTGTATGTGACAATCCACAATCTACAACACCAGAAACACTTCACATGGACCATATAACAGAAGTGTATCTATATCTATATATAGATATATATATTTGTAAGTGTGAATGAACTCAAAGGGAATTCAAGATTGAAACGTAAGGGAGAAGAGAAGGGGAAGTTTGGTGGGGAAATCTCTATCTTTATGGGATTGGTTTGAAGATGACTAAATTGGACCATGTCGTTGACAGAGTACACATCATCGTGACCAAAGATTTTGCTAAGGCTCGTCCTGACCGTTGGATTGCTTTGTTGGGGTCAATCTTGTGGCAACTCATGTGAGAAACTAGAAACTACTTTATGGCATAATTGGGCATTGTGCTATTTTGAAGTTGTGAATTTAGCTTTTTATGTCACGTTTGATTTGGTTTTTGGATGTGATGCATCATGAAGATTGTTGAAAAGTTTGAACAATATCACCTGTTTTTGTTTCTTGTTCTTGTCAATTTCTCATATGTATCTTTTTTGTGCGTGTGTGCATTTTTTTTGGATGGGTCGATAATGGTGCTAGGTATATGGCCATAATCAAATGGATAATTATCAATATTTTCCATTGGAATTTGATTCCTTTTCTTACCAAGTTGCCAAATTGGATGATGGCTTAGCATTAATGCTATGCCACGAGTGGTCATTTTCTTTTGCTAGTAAAAATAATTATTAGTAAACAGTCAATATAACATAATAACTTGTAGTTCTGTGTGTGTGTGGAATATAATAAAATAAAAATAAAATTTAGTATATTCATGGATAGGGTCAAAGTTTGACCAATTACCACTGTTTTGTTCGTTTGTGTCTGTGTGAAGGAGTTCTAATACCAAAGGCAAAGTTTCTGATTCCAAAACTTGGAAATTTTATACTTTGACGATGAATTTTTAGAGTTGCAATTAGTTAATCACAGTGTGTGTTTCTTTGTTTGTTTTTTGGTGTTATTAACCACAGTTTTTTACTCTCTTTTCCTGGTTTACTACTACCTTGTAGACTTATAATTTATATAAATATTCTTACTCTTTTTTTTTTTTTTCAACAAAACAGTAGGATTTGTGATTCCCAATAATTATAGTTTTGAATATGAAAATATTCTAATTCTTTTAAAGGGTATGTTTTCTCAAAAGGGGTTCTTAAGAATAAGGATCTTTCATGAACAACTGCATCATTGGAGAGAATTGAGTTCTTGGTCCCGAGCAAGAGCGATTCCTGAAAAATACCTTGTTCTTCACTATTTTTTTATATTTATATTTGAGTTTTTATATTAGTTTATTATAAATTCAAATTAACTAAGGTGAAATTAACGTAATCAAGTGGGTAAGAATAATTTCAACACTTATCCAAGTTAAATGGACAAATTTCTGTTAAAAAATATATATATTAAAAAGATTAAAATAAGAATGAGACTGAATCATATAAAAAATACACATTTTTATATATTATTTAACTTTTTTTTATTTTTATTTAATATAAAACTTAGATTCGTATTTAAATATCCCGTCATTTATATAAAAAGACAATAATTTGTAATATTTAAACATCCAAAATTAACCTATTTCAAATTTATCAAATCTCTAATTAAAGATTAAGAAAACGAAATTCTCACCGTGAATCTTAATGTTTCAATTTCAAATATAGTATTGTTAAAATTAATTACTATATCCGATATAATTTATTTCAAAATTTAAAAGTTTGTTATTATTTTATTTTTAAAAGATATTTCAAAAAGTTAAAATAAAATATATTTAAATTCACTCTGATAACCTAATAAATGTAGAAAATAATCATAACCTAACCTAACACGTGGAAATATGGGAGGGTACTGTAGTAGTTTCCAATAGAACAGAGAAAGAAAAACACGAAATGGGACATCATGGTAGAAAAACCGAAACGCTTTGGTGGCTGAGCAGTTAAGTTTGTTAGAAAGGGACACGTGTAGGTGTTTCAGTCAACTACCAGTGTGGTGAAATTACGTATTTGTTCCGCTACTCATGCTTCCCAAAACCCTTTTCGGTCTTAGAATCAACGGTCAATATTGGTAGTTGGTATAACACAACCACGCCACGTGCACTTCTTCAATATTCGTATTCATCCACATGACCACTACCGTGCCACGTGCACTTTTTCTAAGATTGAATTTTTAGGTAACATGATTCATAGGTAAACTCAATCATACGATGATATTTCTAAGAATGACGTACGATATATTTTATTTTACTACGTAGAATAGTATTGTTAAGCCTTGATACTAATGATAATGAGCTTGCGTTTTTTTATATTCATTTATTTATTCTTGTTTCCTTTGTTTGATATCTCAATATTGAGATGGTAATTAAGAGGCGAGATTCTTCGTAACATTGTCAATGTTTTAATTTTAAGTTCGTGTTGAAATGACATCGTTAAGATCAATCACCGTATCCGAGATATTGTCCACTCGTCACGGTTTTGTTCTTAAAAGATGTCTCGGTGGATGAGGAGAAGAAGGTATATTTAAACTGACCTTGACCTTGACTCCTAAACGATGTGAGACTATATTGGATACAAGAACAATATATATAAAATTTAATAAATATATACATATTTAGATTTTTACTTACTTAAATATTTATTAAATAACTTTAATAAAATTAGAAAAATATTAATAATTCATTATTAAAAAAACGTAATTGTTTTATCTTTGTATTATATATATAACCAGAGATCCATTATTCCAAAGAATAAGTGAAATGACTTAGTCTTAATTTTAACATTCTACTGTATTTTAGACTGACTATTCAGATTAATTAGATGATAGATATATTTAATTCTCTCTTAGAAAATATCAATGCATCTTTGAATATTGAAATCGTTTTCCTCAATTATTTTATTATGAGTAAAATATTATGAAAAATCATTTTTATGGTAAATTTAAACTTAAGACCAAAATTCTTTTCTAAGAAATATCTTACTTTATTTATGAAATACAATTAGATATAGTTACGTTATAATTCTATTAAAATTTAATTATAATAACATTATAATTAGATAATATTATTTACAATAATCAAAATATGAAAGTTTAATATTGTAGAAACAGAAAAAAAAAATGAAGAGAGAAGAGAAAATTGAATTGTGATTTCATTTAATTTTTAAAATCTTTTTATAGATGTCTTCTGAATGATGATATTTAGACAATCAAATGATTGTTCAATTTATCACATGCATATATTATAATATCTTTCATCTGATACAATCAACAAACTGACGTGATAAAAACATTTTTGTAAGATATTTTCAACATACTTTATCTAATATAAACTTGACCTAAGATGATTTATTAAAAAAGATGAATTTAAAGACATATTTTAGAAAAAAAAAGTTTAAGACTATAATGGTACAGTTTTCTTTAAAGTCTCAAAAATATTAAAACAAAATTGTATGTTAAACTAACTTATGCGCAGATTTAAAATAAAATTTTTAAAAAATTTATATGGAAAAAAAATACAAGTTAATTAATTTTACTTTATAAAAAATTAATTTCAATTTTTCTCTAATACTAAGAAAGGATCTATGAAAAAACTCATTTAAACATATTTAAATTTAATATAAGAACAAAGTTTAAACGTGGAGGAGAGAAACAACAACGTGGGAACAAGGTAAAAAAAATTCTTTTAAAGAGTTTCCATATTGTGTTTATGTTCCTCTATAATAATATATCTAAGTTTGAAATTTTCTTCTTAAGATGGAATCTTGTTCTTTTTTGGGATGATTTGACCACTTCATAGTGGAAAAGAGCTTTGCAGTTATAATTTATTCTCTTCTCCAAATTGAAGTCATGTGAGAAAAAAACTTGAATATCTTACATGCATACTCACATAAATAATGTCAAAAGCACACAATTTAAAATGATGATATTAGCAATAAATATAATTAATTATTATTTCAAACCAAAGTAACAATCAACCTGAAAGAAAAAAAAAGAAAAAAAGAGAATCAAAGAACCTTAATTATGTCTTTCAACAGTTGGTGAATGTTGTTTGAAGTTAACGTTTTATCTTTCAGACTCATTATGAACGAGTTTGATTGAGTCGGGTGCATGATATTATGAAACTTCAAAAACTTTTATATAAAGCAACTTTTCCTGTCTCATTCTTGAAGCAAATTTAGGGTTCGATTTATTTATTCTTTTACGGAATTAATCACGAAAATTTAAAATAATTCACATAAAAGAATTATTTGTATTTAAAAACATTTTAGGAAGGAATGGTAAAAATACGATATGATGAACGCTATATAGGATTTTATAATCTGCATGAACATGATTGAAGAACTTTGATACAATGATCTGTATATAATAGGGTATTTCATGTGGTATAATATACAACTGTTCTGTATAATAAGGTATTTCATGTGTATAATAGGATATGAGGGGATTTTATAATTATTATTATTGTTATTTGATTTTAAAGAAAATTTAAGACGACAGATTGTCCCACCTTGTATCTTAATATTGATATTATTAAATTTTATTTTATTAATGTTTATTAAATTTATAAAAAAGTACTTGGACTTAGAAAGTTAATTCCTATTTAATTATGTTATAATTGAAATTAATGTATTATTATTGTTGTTGTTATTTGATTTTAAATAAAACTTTAAGGTGAAAAATTGTCGCACCTTGTATCTTAAAATTGAGATTAAAAAAATGTTAAAAGTAATTGATTATATTTATAACTATATTATTTGGCCGCAAACAATTGGAAACATTTGGTCTGAACTATTCAGCAAGTTATTTTTTATTTTTCATAAATTATGCTATAGTTTTTTTTTTACATGATACCTTTAATTTTTTAAGACTTGCAATAATTTTCTTAAAATATTTAAAAATTTGAAATGCATTACATAATAATCACATCAAATGTTATATCTTTTTAAGTGGAGTCACTGTAAATTAAAAAGATAGAGATATTGTGTGAAATTTAAAAAAAAAAATCACATAAAATATCACTATCATTTGTACTATAATTTATTTAATAAATTATATAAGTCGATTAAAAAAAAATCGGACGAGTTTTCTCACAACTTTTTCTTACCTCCGATGAAAAAGAAAATTAAAGTTAATTTGTCTCCTCAATGGACAATACTTTCCTTTTTCATTGATATTGGGCTGACTGTTTACAAACCCACTTCGCCTGTGGGCCCGCAAGTGACCCATAATGTATTTTTTCTTTTATTTCCAGACTGATTCTTACACCTCTATGGTGACTTTCTGCACCTCCATAATTTTAACATATTTCCATTTTAACCTTAATAAAAGACAGAAATAATCTTCATTAATAATACCTGTGTTTCATTTTTTGTTACATTTGCGGGTTACACAAACCGTAATATAACTAAAAAATAAGTACATTGCAGATTGTACAACTCACAATTATATTTTCTGTATCTTTTACATTGCGGGTTGTACAACCCGCAATATAAAACTTTTTTTAAATACATTGCGGGTTGTACAACCCTCAATACAAAACTTTTTTTAAATACATTGCGGGTTGTACAACCCGCAATGTATTTAAAAAAAAATTGTGTTGCAAGTTATGCAACCTGTTGTTGTGGTATAGTGGTGGTTATCACACTTTAGTCTTATAGCTAAAGGTCCTCAGTTCGATTTTAATTGTATTGCGATTTATGCAACCCGCAAAGTAAAAAAATAAATAAATCCCAGTTACTATCAATGAAGGCTATTTTTGTCTTTTTCTCAAGGTTAAAATGGGAATATATTAAAATTATGGAGGTACAGGAAGTCAATATAGAGGTGTAGGTAAAATCACTCCTATTTTCATACAAGGGTGATTTTATCCACATTTTTCGTTTTACTCTTTGCACCCCGTTCTCTTTTCGAAATTCGTTGGATAAAACTATCTATTGAAATTAGGTTTTGTAATTATAAAAAAAGTATTCATTTCTTTCTCCACCCTATAGTCTCCATGTGCACCTTTTGGGAGTGACTAAAAGATATTCTTTCTGCACCCCATAATTTCTATCTACATCTTATAGGAGTGAAGTAAAGGATAAAAATACCCTTAATAAGATATATATTTTTATCTAACTTTTTTTTCTCTTCTTCTCCATTCACCATTGTGAATCTTATGTTACTGCCATCATTGCTTCTTCCTTCGTTATCCTTTGCCATTTAATACCACAACGGTGAATTTGGAATTCTAAAATTTATGGAAGTACATTATGGAAGTGTAGAAAGAAACGACATAAAAAAAGTGAAGGCATGAATATATGGGCCTCGAATTATCTTCTGACAATATCTTGAAGAGTCATTATATTCTACACCCTCGTATAAATAGAAATTCCAATTTTATCTTTTTGAAATTCATACTATGAAATGTGCAATTTTGAGGACATATTTTTCTTTTTTCTAAATTTTTTGTAAAACACTTAGTACAAAATTTATTTTTTAACAATAATAATATTCATATAAAACAAATACATAACACATTTGTCATATCTCATTAAAATATCTCGTATTAATGTTTAAAAGTTATCGTACAGTGCATTTTTTAATCTAGAAATGTAAAACTGCAGTACATCACAAAATTATATGAAAACTATGTCCTAGTGTAAATGGTCTTCTCATTTATAATGTTATAAGCTAATTGTACTCTACTCAGAGTTCTATCTCATGTTGAAGTAATTTTTAATACATGTCTACAGTTGATTATATATTATAAGATGTGAACAATTTTTTTAATATATAATATATTGAAATGACATTACACATTTAAAATATGAAAAACAAACTAATGATTATGATAAAATATAAAAAATAAATAATCATGACAAAATATTATTTTTATATTCAACAAAAACTAAATTTAAGTTGTTCAAATTATATATATAACATATCTATAAAAGTGTAACATAACTATTTAACTATAACTATTTTTCAGCTAGTCATATATATGGATGAGTACGATAATTCTCCATTAGTACCCACCACACATCCTCATATCCTCGTATTACTGAATAACATCTAGTATGACACACTAATAAATATTGCACTTTTATCAGTGAATAACATACACCTAACAAAATGCAACAAAGAAGTCCAAGCTGCAAACTCCTATTTCTAGTGGACGATGATTAATGTGTACAAAATGCAACAAAGAAGTCCAAGCTGCAAACTCCTATCTCTAGTGGACCATGATTAATGTGTACACCATGATACTATCGCAACTCTGTCATAAAATCACTTAACTCCATCTCAAGGAGCTCAACCAATAATGTCGACGTTGATAGTCATCTTACAAATAGGGAGGTGAAAAGTGTTAGTGTTGTGGTGTCACCTTTTCACAAAGACTGAAAAAAAAAACTTATTAAGAGTCTCATAACTAATGTTTCATGATGACAACAATCCGATATTAAATACCACAACCTCAATTTGGAGATGAGATTTCAAATATACTTAACTTACATCCATCACATATCAACTTCAATTCCTTCAAACCTCACCCTCCCAAAGTGTTAAGGCTACATAATCATCGTAACTTACTTATAAGAACATATTAGAATTTTTTTCAAGAAATTCTTATTGTTCATCATCTACTCATGACGACACATCTATATCAATTTTATTGACAACTTATTTTCGATCTGTTTTACAGACTAACATTGTTAGTCAATGTCTATCTTTGACTTAAAATGCTCCATCTTCATCTTTAATCCTAGTCACATCATTCTCAAATGATTTTATTAGTAGTACTTTTTTAAAAAAATACATTCCTACATAAAAGCATTCCAGAATACACAATTTATAATATATAATAATTTTTAAACAAGTTTCAAATTGTATAATCTAAAAACGTCCTAGATAAACCATTTTAGAGTAAACTATCAACAATAATAATGAAGGAAAATATAAAAAAACGAACCTCTTCAAGTGACGTGACGGTGCAACGGAGTCGGAGGTATTAAGAGATCAATGGTGTTTCAATAAGACCTCTCAAACACAAACACAGCAAGCTGCAGGAAATGGAGGTGCACCGATGGAGGAAAAAGCTGAAGTGGGGAGAAAGGGAAAAGTAAGGTTGGTTTATAAATTGAAGGGGGGGTACTTTCAGTATTTAACCACCACCATGGGGGTGCAGGTTTAAAACATGAGTGCGGAATGCAACGGCCTTCTTGAAGTTGTGTTTGGGCTAGCTTTTGTTCACTTTTGGGATTTTGGGTCCTCAATTTTCTCAGTATGGACTAAAATACCAACAAAAAGTCGTATCCCTAAATTTTCATTGCAAAAGAAAGTTCTCTTACCTTGAACGGTTGAAGAATCATGAAATCCAAAATACTTTAGCATAATAATACGAAGGAAAAATAAATAAAAACCCCATATTTTCCACCACCAACCGTATACATGATAGTGGTCTTGTATACGTATATATACGTGTACACATATCACAATGCTATTCGTAGTATACACACGTATGCATGTATCCATAAATTTCATCATACATGGCTCAAGACCTTTAGATGATAATTTTATCTTATTATCCATAGAAACATTTAATAATGAGAAATATTTTATTTTATTATTTGTAAAAAAATTGGCCATTAATAATAAGATTTTTTTCTATCTTTATATATATAATATACATACATACATATATTTATATATAGAGAGAGAGAGAGCAACGGTTTATGTTTTTAAATTGATTTTATTATTATTTCAACATAAAATTCACTAATATATATTTTTCTATTTTAATAATTATTATAATATTTAACTTTTATTATTCTTATAACAAAAAAGTGAATACACTTTAATGCATGAGTTTCCACTAGTTTTGGTTTGATTTTGGTTTCTTTTATGTTTGAACTTCAACAAAATCATTACCAGTCATCAACCTTACTTAACTATTAAATCTGACTGGATGAACTCAAGAAAAGGTGAGATAGGTAAAAATAAATAAATTTAAAGTGAAAAATAATAAAAATTAATTAAGCTAAGAACCTAGTGTATATTTGTCCGACATGAATCCCATCACGTGTGTAGACTGGTTGCCAAATCCAAGCTTAGTGTTGAAGTTTGAAAATGACATTGTCTTCTTCACCTCTTTGTAACATCATTATCTAACTCTATGGCCCTTCATTTCTTCATATAAAGTAACTTCTTTTGTTTTATTCATTTTTGGATTTTGCTACCTTTAAAAAACTATAACTCACCTCTTTTGCTTCTATTTTAATAACAAATATTGAGTTCAGATTTTGTAAATACATTTTCTTAAAATTGTTTTCACATTCAACTTAGTTTATGTTTGCAATCTCTTTAAATGTTGCACCACTTTGATATGTTATTCCACGTGATAGATGCTCTTAAAAAGTAAAAGAAACTCCTGAAATTTCCTCATTCATCTATATCAGTGCATGTGATGCCTGCATTTTTGGATTGTTCATATTCATTGAGCATGACCTTTCATCACACTTTCCCCGTAGTTGTTTATTTGTGTCAATTTTTTTTTTACAATAAACGTGATCCCACAACTACAAAATATCCCTGTATATCATAAATTAAAATTGGTTTTACATTAACTAATCTAAACACTCATAATTTCTTTTTAATTTCCAACGTTTTGAAGGTTATTAATTTGGGTTCACTTTTTTAGAAAATTGTTAAATTTGTGATGATAATTATTGATTGTTTGGGTTAGGAGTTATTCTATTAACATATCAACTTCAACTCATAACACTTCATTTATTATTCATATGATATTTTATTATTGTAGTGATACTATATCAATTTGACAAAAAAATTAACTGGTTTAAAAATAAAATAAAATAAAATAAAATTAAGGTGTTTTAAATAATAAGATAAAATTAAAAAAATTATTGCAATAGATAAATAAATAAAGTTATTAAACCCAAAATTTTAACAATGAAATTCACTTGTTGTGATTAATGGTGACACTCATTTTAAAAAATTAATCGAATAAATTTGTCTCCATTTTAACTTCCTAAACCCTACATGTTTACTATTTATGTTGAGAATTCGGTCCTCTCAAATTAATTTCTCAACATGAAATAGTCCCTCCACCCCATCATAAAAAAATGGGTCAAAAATTAATTTTTAAGCCAAATTCTAACTTTATTTTTTTTTAATTTTTTTCTAAACACGAAAAAAAGTAAGAAGGGAAAGAAAATCTGGTAGTACTGTTCACCGTTCAAAATTCAGCTTTCTAAAGATAATTTTTTTTAAAATATAAAGAATAAATTATTCTAGTTGAATTAACAAAACTGATGAAGGTTTTATTTGGGTTATTATTTTTAAAACAAAAATTTGGAATGGTGACACGTATGGTGTTTTTGGACCTTTTATATGTATGGCCTATCTATGAAGAAGTGGGACCCACTAAGTACCACTCATTGTGGAAAGTGCGTTGGATTGCTTCATCCCTATCTTGGGCCAATGCCACGTCAGCCCTCGATTTCATCAACACGATAACGTTGTTTGGGACATGGATTTTGACATCTTTGGATTTCGGCTTGGGTTTCTCAAATCCATTTCTCTTCCCAATTGATCTCTTCAATAATCATAGCCTTATTTTTCCAACTTTTCTTCATGCTTCTTCCTCACTTTTCATTTGTCATTATCTACACACTAATTGCAGCTACTCTCTAATGTAACAGAACCACATGTTTTGATATCAATGGTAAGTATTTAAGTCTGAAAGAGTAATATATTTTTATGTAATCGTAATTAAGTATTTAAATGTGACTTTAAGTTTTATGTTAAGTAAAAATAAGTATATTTTTAAGATTTTAAATTGAAGATAATATTATCTCTTTATCTAAATTTTGTTGTTTACACATTTTTATTTGATTCCTTAAAGGATTTTATCTTTATGTAAGTATACATTTTCGTGAAAAACTTTCTCACCACTTTATGGAACAAATAGTTAAGTTTATTATAATTTTTAATAGTGTTTTGGCTTAACCCGCAATAGGTTTATCAATCTTTACGTTGTTTACTTTACTCAAATAATTTAGGATTTTAGTGACATAATACATTAGAAAATAAATATTTATATAATTTGAACGTGTTCAAAATTTTTGACAACATTAACAGTTTTTCCCAACTATAAATAGTTTGTACCATGATTATTAAAATAAATTATGTCAGTTTTAGTATTTTGGTTTAGGTTTAGAGAGTACATCTTGATTTATATTTAAATTTAATTTAAAGTGTTCCATGGAAAAATAGTTCTTAAATTGTATCATTATGTGCAATGATATCAAGATGCTAAAGTGCATGAATATCTTTTTGTAAAATAATTTGAATTTAGGATCAAACTGGAATAATTTTGTATTAATACATATGAAATTTTCAACAATAATAATTTGTGGAAAATTATGTTTGATTATTTTGGATAAGCACTACATACGTAATGTTTTATTGACATTTTCTTAACTTTTTTTTTTTTTTTTAGAAAGAGAAAATATAACAAAATTTATTAATTTTTTATGTTATTTTTTTAGGAAAATAAAAAATTTAATAAAACTAAAAAGGTTAAATATAAAAAATAATAA
>Ga0099825_1005539_pt1 | contig 16156 bp, 11 predicted proteins | sample SiratroredBW_FD_76838 | JGI IMG/M metagenome (GOLD analysis project Ga0099825, IMG submission 76838) | Root nodule microbial communities of legume samples collected from California, USA - Siratro red BW | ecosystem: Host-associated > Plants > Roots > Nodule | place: USA: California | collected...
CTTGATTTTATATTATCTATAGAATCTTGTTTTTAATTCTTGAAAACTACTGGAAAGTGATTTGAGTTTATGACCTGGAAGAAAATACGCAGTAATTTGGGATTTTAAGAATAGGTTTTGATTTACTGAATGTAGCATATCGTTTCTTAATGCTGGATAACTGATTAGATAGCCGAGGAATTTGCATCTAAGAAGTTTCCTTACGAATCTCATATTTGAAGAATCAATTTGAGTGATTTTTATATGTGCATCAAGTTTGAATAGTCACAGTCATTATATTTTATGATTTACCAAAGTTACAAACGAGTGAGATAGATGAGTTCAATCCCAGAACTGTTCTCTGAGGGATCGACATCTTTACTTAACTTACTATATTACTTGTGACTCGATACACTTGCCGAATAAAGTCTTAACCATTGTTAGATGTGCAATGCCAATATATTGTATATGCATACCGAACCATTACCTATTTTGACAAAGTAATTGTCATTGTGAATTTGCTTCTTGGAAAATTTAGCACGGTACCAAGAACTATTGATGGTCATAGTGTGGAAGAAAAAACTTGAGAAGTTTAGTATGTTGGAGTGAGAATCTTGATCATACTTGTGCCAACAATCAACTACTGTATGACTAGACTTTCCACAGATTTGACACTGAGTTTTGAAATTCTACCAAAAGGATGAATTCCATGAATTACTATTACTTTGCTAAGATTTTGTATTCTTGGAAGAATTGGAGCAAAAGAAACCACATCCTCCATGGTTTTGAGACCTAGTAAAGCGAGTTCGATTAGACTGTTGAATAGATAAAGACCACAACCCAGCAACAATGTTGGCTTGGAATAGGTGGGAGTCAGTAATCTTATGTTTTTCAAAACATTCTTCTTGAGCTGGCAATAACGTTTCAATCTCTTTGATAGTATAGGGATTGAGACGTGAGGTTATGGATGTAATGGACGTATCATAATCTTTAGGTAAGCCATCTAGAATAGCTTCAATGTGGTCATCTGGTATCACTAGTGATCCAATTGTAGCAAGAGTGTCTATGGGTTTATTCATATCGAGAAAATAAGCTGATATGGAACGATTTTTCTTGGGAGTTCAAAGTTGAAGTTTGAATTTCTTAACCTATGCACCCATGCGAGAGGCATAGTAGGTGCTAAGTTTTGTCCAAAATTTGACAAGAAGAATCAAGACTCACCAATTTTTGTAAAAATTGAGTGGTCATTGATGCAAGGAGCTAAATCACAACAAGTTGATCTTGTTGTTCATGATTAACGAAATTTGGGTTAAGAGTGTTGGTGATTGCATCACTAGGTGTTATGTACTTCAGCGGAGGAGAATAATCATCCAAGAGTCTTGTTAGTTTGAGTCCACAAATTATAGTCAAGACTTGTTGTCACAGAAAATAGTTATGATCATCAAACTTAAGAGTAATGGGAGTGTTAATGGAGAAAAGTAGAAGGTGCAGAAGACAAATGAAAGTTAACGTAGTGAAAGATGGAGAGGCTATGGTGGAAAAAAAAAAAGAAGCTCTTTATACCATGTAAAGGTAACAAAGAGAAAGAAAAATGAAGAGGCAAGAAAGAAAAGAGAAACTACACTAGATTGCACCATGAACAAATATGAAGCAACTGGAAATGAAAAAGTTGTTAAGGGATACCATGTAGTGCATGCATAATACACATAACTTAACAAATTTAACTTATCCTAGGATCAATATAGAACTCAAATGTTGAGATCAAACAAGTTCAGAACAATAACAACTACCAAAAGATTTTAGGGATAGAAAACATGTCATAGATATATTGAAAAAGATTCAAATAAGGTGAATTGAAAGAAAAAATCTTTTCCAATAGATGTCTAAACTAAATGTTAATTTTTCTATAAATTACTATCTATAGGTATAACAATTAAATTTGAACTAATGGGTACCCTAAAACCATGTCTAACTTCCACGAGAGCACTTTCTTTGACTAGAAAATCATGTTTCACCCAACTTGTTAAAGAAGACTGGTTAAATGATTATAATTATGATAATAATAAATAAGCAGCAAAACTAAAATTACCCCTTCAACTACAAGTATAATTTACTTTTTATAACTTTTAAGTTCTTTGTTATCTACTAATTTTTATATTGTGTGAATTAAAAACGTGATTAATAAATTACAGCATAATTTATTAAAAATTATATAAGAAAATTACAATAAAAAAAATGTGACTTTATTTTCTTATTTTGAACACTTAGTTTAAATCTTTTTTATCCTTACTTTTTATAAAGTCTACTCCCAAATCTATCCTAACTATTGTGGAGACAGAGGAAGGGTTAAACATGAAAGAAGCAAATTCTTTTCGATGGCGTGTCACATATTTTATTACTTGTGACTAAGAATTGAAAGGACTTGCTGGTAATAGTATTTAGTTTTAGAGATGGTTTCCTAACCAAGAAAGAACTTTAAATACAAGAATAAGAACATGGCATGTTTAGATATGTCAACCTATGGGATCAACTATCACAGCACAGGACACCTAACACACTCTTACGAAAAGTGAACAGCACATCAATTTAGAGCAAAGTTAGTTTGCCCCTACCAAACAAAGTATTGTGCTCGAAAAGCTTTAGATTTCGAATAAACAAATTCAGCCAATTTATGAGTCCTATAAATATCATGGAAATTAGTACATTGGATAATGTATTATTACTAATTTGAGCATGAAAATGTTTTATCCAATTTAGATGATTTTCTGTAATGAACAATGAGCACACAGATTGAACATTAAAAGAAATGTAAGACGAAAGGAAGTGAATGAACAGAAGCAGACCTGGAATTATCCTTTTAGGTGGAAGAAGAGGTGAGTCGGGGTCATAAGGCATACTAAGACATCTGTCCCAAAAAGCAGCAAAAGTTGTGAATGGTCGACCATGGACATCATTCACATCCCAAGGTTCATACAGTAAATCCGCGTTGAAGGAACGTACTGTTATGCCCTGAGCATTCAGAACCTCTTTTGCACGGTGATCCCTTACAAGGGACAGGGGATCTGCAACACACCATTTCACAAACATCAATTGAAGGGAGCAAAATTGTCATCATGAAGTACAAATAAACCATTTAACTGTGTTTTTAGATTGTCATGAGGCAAACAAATCCAAACGATAAATATCTAGAAATGCAAGCAATCTGTACGGATGACTAATCACAGACAACCATGTAAGTGGGGCTAACAAATCCTGTTCTGTACATTGCTAAATTTATCCCAATTGATGTAATTTAGGTTCCTACAATCCAAAATGACTAGCAAACTTCCCAGAATCTGAACATTCATTCTATTTGCAGGGATGAAATAAAACAAAAAGTACAATGCTATAACAGAAAATAAAATACTGGGGCAGAAAAGAAAGGCAGTGAGAGAGGGAGAGGGAACAAGAAACTGACCATATAAATGATTAAAAAAGAGTTGAGTGGCTCCAGTGAACTTAACAACCTCAAGGAGAGAAGAAACAGTATCAGTGGATCGCTTAGTGATGAGACGAGTGCCAAGATTCCTGAGAGAAGAATCAAGATGAGCCAAGCTTTGTTTGAGCCACCACCTGGAGACTCTGCCGGGGTAGTATTGCCCTTCTTCTTCAGGTGCCCAGATGAAAACTGGAACCACGGCACCAGCTCTTACTCCTGCCGTCAGTGCAGGGTTGTCCTCCACCCTCAGATCTCTTCTGAACCACACTATGCTGCATCCACCACCACCACCACCTCTCATCTCTACAACCTTAAACTGCTTTCACAAACTCCCCCTCTTCAACAAGTTTTAACCATCTCATCTAATAAAGTCTTTACTTTCTGTCTCCTCACTGTAGAAGAAAACCAAACAGAATCTGTTAATCTACTCTTACCCTTTTCTTTTAAGTTCTCTCTCCTTCTCTCTTTCTTCCCTGTCTTGGCTTTCCTGTCTAACCTGTTTAATGGGTGATCTTAAGCCATAAATAGGTAAAAGAAACGTGTGATTATGGAGTTGATGAATTTTAAAGTTTTGGCACTTGCCTTTAATGTGATAATTGGTGAAATAATGAATATTTTGCAACAAATTCGTATTTTGTTGCTTTCAGTAGCTAGTTGTACGAAAAAGCAGGGTTTGACAGAATGGACAGAGTGAGAGGGATATGTTGGACGGAAGAGGAAGTGAATAAGATTAGTTAACTGTGTGGGGAAAGATACAATGAATTGATAGAGAAATTGCAGCCACAAGTTTTTGTTCTGTAGATTTTTTTCTTTTTTCTCCTCTTAGTCTTATCCTATGCACTATGCGATAAATAAAACAAATCCATCTTCCACGTCTTTCGTCTTGTATTTTTCACACCAAAAATCACACAAATTTAATTTTCATTTTCATGCCTGCGCTTCTGCATTTCACAGGACCATTCTCAGTAGGGATGAGGGACCTATATCTGCATTTGCTACACGTTGCTTAAATTAATGACTTGGTGTATTTAATTTGAAAGCTAATGGGAACATTGCAATTATTGCAAATATCATTACATTAAAAAACATGTACTACTCAATTATTATTTGTGTTTATATTCGGTAGAGAATCAAAGCCTAATTAAAGACCTACTTATGACTTTAAATTATGAATATGAATCCTTTTTTTTTTTTTTGCTAATATTTAAGGACGAGAATTGTGAATGATACCAAGTATATCCACTTTATTTTGATATGAAATGTAAAATTGGTTTGATTTAGTTTAATTTTTCATTAAAGAATAACTTAAATTATAAATAAAACTCAAATGCCATTTGGTTTAGTTTAAATTTATTATAGAATTTGAATTAAATCAAATCATTATTTAGTGGTTCTATTTGAATTGGATTTTGCAATTTTTATAATTATAAATTTGTTATATATTTTTTTCACAAAAAAAGGGAAAAATTAATAAAAGAGATATGTTATAAATTCTTTTTTAAAAGTATTATTATATTCATAATTTCAGCTTTTTTTCATATTTATAAACAAATTACATGATCTTATTAATTAGAAATTACAATACAAATTCAATATCTTATCATAATAAATATAAATATAAATATATTATGAATAAAATATTATGAAACCGTAAAATAACTTTGACGAAAAAAAGTTATATATATTTGTTAGTGCTTAGTTATCCCGAAATATATAGTATTATATTTAAATGCAATGAACCGTTAAATGGTTTCCTTTAAAAAATTAAACAAAATTTTCATGAAAAGTTAGTTTTCATGAGTTTTTATTTTTAACTATTATTTTGAGTCAATTTAGATTGTCTCTAACTATTTTTACATTAACTTGCTTAATTTTCAGTTTTACTTTTTATGTAAAAATGATGGCAACATGTGTTTTGATTTAATTTTCAGATGTCAAATATATTTTAAAAGATATGTTAAAATTGCATTTACGTACATTTATTAGGTATTTAACATACATTTATTTTTAATATTATTATTAAAAATATTATTATTATGATTATTGTATGATCATGTTTTAATTATTATTAGTAGTAATAATAATAATATCATTAAAAATAATAAAGTCATTAATAAAATTAATAAAAATAAAATTATCAATAATAATAATATTATTATTAAGATTTAATATATCAATAATAATATTATTAATAATATTAATAATATAATAGTAATATTATTATTATTAATCCTATTAATAATAATACTAATAATATTATTAATAATAATATTAGTTATAATATTAATATAAGTAATAATATTAATTATTAACATTACTTACGAATCTGAATTCATAAACAATGTTACATATGTATTCGGATCTACAGGTAAAATTTATATATAATGCTAAATTTATTTATGTATTTTTATTTTTATGTAATGTAATAATTCGTATGTAATTTGTAATTTTTTTTAACTTATAAAACATTACATTTGTAAGAATCGATAATTAGTTTTAAAGTAGAATTAGTTTAACTAGAATGACACCTAAATATTTATTTTATGACAATAATATGAATATTTGAGTTTTCAATTATACGGTGATGAAAAGAATGATGTATGCTGAAATTGGTATGATTTTATAATCAAAACATAGTATTTTTAGAAAAGAAAATATCCGTGTTGAGATTATTAAGATATGTATTGTCATTGACTTTATTGATAGATTGAAATCATATAGATAAAGACTAAAGATTATCAGGTGGTGAGAGTCGAAACAGGTTTATATGAATGATTGTGATTTGGAATATAGCCAAGTAGGACACATCATATGGATTAACTACATCATACAAAGACGATTAATAAAATCACGATTTTAGGATTGTGTGATACATCTGGCAGTTGTATAATATGTGCAAATATCTGGATCTATTTCAATGCACAAGTTTTGCACTAGAGTCAATCCTTTATGTAGTCTAGTTAGTGTCTTTAATATGAAAATGTTATGTTAACATTGTATATGTTTAATGATTGTGTATGATTCATGAGATAAAAACAAGAAAGCTCTAAGTGTGTTTTATAACTTGTTTGAAATAGGAATTTAAACCTGTGTTAATCTAAATTTTTAAATATATCTATCTTACATTTCTATTTGTGTGTGTGTTTATTTTATTTGTTAAATATGTAATAATTATCTGTTACATGTGAGTAATTTTACAAATACTATAATGTTTATCTTTCTTTAGCATTACTCTTTTGGTCTTTGGTGGATTAACTCTGTAAATCTCTGTAAAAAGGGTTATAATGATCTCTTTGGAAGTATTTTGATGAATGTAATATATGTATATATTTTTTGTTAATTGCGTGTGATGGTAATTATTAGATGAGGTATTATGGGATTGTTACAGCATTCAATGCTCGACGACTATTCATTTATTTCAGTGAATTAAGAAAATGTATTCAACAAATGGTGAGTTTTAACTGAAATAAATTTCATCTAGCGAACAAATGGTTATTCAACAATTAAATCTTTTAAAGTTTTCAAATAAATGAATTCCGAGTAAAATGATTGCTTATGTACTTTGTATAAAACAAAGTGCTGAAATAAGTCATGCAAAAATTTACAAGCTATACCAACAACCTACAATTCTAACTAGTTTTAAATACTTGACTTTATGTTCAAATACAACTATTTCAAAATTCATGTTCAAAGTCAATCTATCATATACATCAAATCCTATAATCAAACAATACAGCATCACTCTAGACTTCCAAACCAATTTCAATAAAATTCTCGCTTCCTAAGATTAACTTAACATTATCCCTAACTTACTTACAAAATACAAAAGACGATAACTTCCTTATCTAGAAATTCGTATCTAGAAATTCGTTCAAGTTACAAGAAACGCACCTAAATGATAAAAGAATCCAAAACTTTAAAAATCTAAAAGTATATAACTAAAGATAACCAAATTCTAATATAAAACTAAATAATATAAAACATCCACTTTACTCAATAGACCAAGTCAAAATAGATGTCAATTATTAATTTATTCTTCTAGTTACTCAAAGATGGAGTTAAATATTGAAAAAGATGAGAATTAGAAGGAGGATTTAAGAGAACGGTTGAAGGAAAAAATTTTAGGAGAAAAAATGCATGCGTTAAGGAGAAAAGAGGAAAAAAAAAGAATTTTTACAAACATTTATTTTAAAATTAAATCATTCAATTTATATTTTATAAAACTAATACGTGCCTATTTTAAAATTAAATACGTAGAAGAATAAGTAAATGCATTTATCCCACAATATAAATATTTCAACAACACTGTCATATACTTATATATTAATTTCTTTATTTGAAAAAAAATCTAAAGAACATGTCATTAATGGTTTCTATTTTATCGATAATATAAATTTATTCACGCTCTTTTGTGACTTATAAATTTATTTTTTGCAACAGTACATAAAAATTAAAGACAAACTAAAAATACTTTAAAACAGTACAGAGTAAAATACATATATCAAAATATTATCGTCTTGGACTTAGAAATCCCCATCTTGAAATGTACAAGAAAAAGCAAACAAGTAACAAGCCGAATTATTTACAGAGAATACCACCAAAGAAACTAATTACTTTTATTTTAACATACTAGTACACTGTTTGATTATACTTAAGTCCTAACAAAATTAGTTGTTCGCAACCACTACCTACAAAGTACATCTTTGTTAACTAAAAAATATAATATAATAACACATTATGTTCTTATGATTGAAAAGATACAAAAAGAAAAAGAAAAGGAAAAGGAAAAAAAATGATATTCCTCTCAAAATTATTTTGTTGTCAAATGTTATATATATATATATATATATATATATATATATATATATATAATTTTAATAGTCACTTTTTTAATGTGATGTTGGTGTAAAATAGTTTTATTATTATTATTATTTAATAAATCATATTAATATTGTTTTAACTTAATTATTGTAAAAAAATAACACATAGTAATTTTCTGCTGAATAATATTTTCTGTGTATAATTTTTTTCCTATGTAGATTTGGCTGAAATTATGATTTTGAATCGAAGTTATATTAAAGTATAATTTAATAATGATTTATATCAATTAAGTCTATTTTCTAAAGCAGTCAATCTATCTCTGTATCATGATTAATTTTCATGTCTTTACTTTTTGAAAATAATACTTTTAAAAATTTCTTTTATATTTAACATTTTATTTACGTTTATATAATTTCTGAGCACTATTTCTTTATTTCAATTTTAATTTAACTTTTGTTTTAAATAGTCCTGTTATATCAAATTTTGTGTCTTACTACTATATTTTCTTCATTGTATTAAAAACTAATCTAAATTGTTGTTGGCCTGACAATCTTTTCCACACAATGATAATTAAATCCAATGCTTTTTCTAAATAAATTTTACTAACATAGCAGCATAGGATACCTTATTATTATGGGTCAAGGACCAAAGAATTATACTTATAGTTAACTGGAATTGAATACCATTTCATCACTATTTCAATACAATTTAATCGGTTTAGTCTACTTATTATATATAAATTATGAAGCATTAATTATTTTATCTCTGTCATTTTATTATTTTTATCTTTATTTTAAATTAAAATATTTTAAACTATTAAATATAATTTTTTATTAGAATATATATTATTACATAAATTTAAAATATAGCTTATATGTTTAAAGTTATTTGTTTATTATATTTTTTAATATAACTTATTTTATATGTTTCATTTTATATATTTTAGTATTTAAAAAAAATCCGTGTTCTTTGTATATTTTAAGATTGTAGATAAATTAATTAGTTTGGTTAAGTAAATTTGCTTGGGATTTAGATTTTAGAATATCTGTGAAAGGGGTTTTGATTAATATCACTCATGAGTGGTATCTGATTCTAAGGTCATTTTCCATTTCCTAGTTGACTCGTAATTTTATCTCTTCCACTTTAATTTTTATTTTCAACTTGGAATTTGCATCTAAGGCTAGGGTGTATTTTGAAGAAGTAACACAAGAAGTGGACAAAGGTGAGAGATATAAGTTATGGATAAGCCTATCATTATCATTCAGTTTAGGCCTTTTACCCTTCTGGTGGACCTATGCTCCTATTCACTCAGATTCCATTCACAAACATACGTCACTTCCAACTTTCTATTTCTCTCTTTTATATTTCACAATTTAAATTTCAAAACTTCCTTTTCAAAAAAAAATTTCCATTAAAATTATTTATATTGCTTAACATAAAAATATGTAAATAGAATCGGTTTCACTTTTATCATGTTAATTAAATATATTCCACTCTTTTTATTCTCTCGTTAATTATTTGAAGATGCATTTACTACAATAAATAGTTAATATGTACCCCAATCATACTAAATTAAATACTTTTTTTGTTATCTTTATTCACCATGGCTTACTTATTTCAATCTATCCCTTTTATCTTTATTTATAATTAAATTTCACTTTTTAAAAAAACATTTATCAGTAATTAAAAATAACTTTATATCACAATTTAAATTGGTCATTGTAAAACTAAAGTATAATTTATATATTTGAAGATATTTAGTTAAAAATTTGTTAAACTTATCCCGTATAATAAAATTGAGAATTTTGTAATAATCATTTTAAAAGTTATATTTCCATTATACATAATATACAAATTTAATTATACTAAAATATTTATCCTATAGATTCATTAGAATAATAGTCAATATATAACGCTTTATTCCTTCGTTGATTTTTTTTTAACGTTTTTCTTTCTTTTGTTCGGTGTTTCTCCACATAGAAACCAGAAAATGAAAAATAATAAAAAAGAGAGTGAAAAATAAATAAATATTAAAAAATAGCTAATTAAAGAAAAAAATTAACTTACAAATGTAAAGTTTTCTTATATATTTTTTTAATATAATTCCATTTCATGTTATTTAAAATTAATTTAACTTTTAAATATATTTTGAAAAAATCATCAGCATTTCATCAAATATTTTTAAAATATTTGAATGTAAATATATCTTCCCTTTCTCCAATTTTGTTTTTTTCTTTTTTTTCCCTAATATATGCAACCCAGTTATACCACATAATTTATATAAGAATATTTTGGTTGAGGCAGAGGAAAAAGATAGATAGGCAAATAGACAGAGTAATATACATGACAGATGATGTGAAATAGGTGAAACATAGCTATGATAGTTTAAAATTTGAATAAATGTTCTTTAAAAATTAAAACGTATTAATAATAGAAATATAATATCATATCTTAGCATAAAAAATTAAATGTAACATATTTTTATTATTGGTTTCTTCAATTAATGTAAACATGAAAAATAGGTAAAACATAGTTATGATAGTTTAAAATTCGAATAAATGTTCTTTAAAAACTAAAACGTGTTAAATTTGATTTTGGTTAGTAATTTTGTCAGAATCCATTAAATACTAATAGAGAAGTAGTATATTTTTAGTCTTTTTAATTCCACGAAGTTAAAAGAAAAATCATTGGGTAAAATGTAAATTAACAAGTATTAAAAATAGAAGATCCTTTTCCTTTGAAAAACAAATACGTTTTATCCTTTAAAATCATATCAAATACATAAAAATAGATGTGTCTAGATTTAAAAAATAAACAATCATATTCATCAATTTAAATCTAAAAAAATACAAATACTTTAAATAAACTTTTAATTTTTTAAAAAGGTTAAAATGACAATGCATTCAGCGATTCTACTTTTTGTTACTTTTTGTTCGGATTAAAGAGGAAGTGGAAAAAAAATGGTAAAAAAAAAAAGAAATTGTTTGAATTGAGAGAAAAAATAATAGAAAGTAATTGAAAAATTAGTAGTAAATTTGTGACAGATATGACAGAAAAAAAGTTTAAATTGATTACATAATATAATAAATTATAAAATATCCTATTTTACCTCCTCAAAGGGAAATTATGATTTTACGTACGTTAGCCAAATCCATCACGTGTATGTATTATGTAGAAGGTACTATGAGAATACAGTGTTATGAGAGTACAGTGTTTGGCAATCAATGGAAAAACATCATTCATTACAATAAGCAGCTTACACTACAACGTGTCAATAAGAAGAAGCCATGAAAGAGGGACCCCCCTCTCTGCAGTTGTAAAAAGAAAAAAAATATATAGGAACTCACACATCTGTGTTTTTTCCAACAAGCTCAATTTTTCAAGAAAAAAAATCCCAAATAAATCCAATGCTCAAATATTTACACTGATAGATGTTAGCAGATCGGTTCCAATACTCGATTTCTCTTCTTGAATCATCACACATCACCCACGCTTAAAAACTGGTTGGAATTTTTGATAGACGAATTCTGATCTGATTTTTTAAAATATTTATTTTATAAATTTCATATAAATTATTAAACCAAATTCATTAATATTAATTAAATAAGTAATAGATATTTTTAAGGTTGATAGCTGTATGAATTTTAGAAAAGTTAATCATTATTAATATTGATAATTAGTATTATTAATAATAACGATTTATATAAAATTTTCATTATTCATTTGAAATATATTAAGTTAGTTTTATTTTGTTATAACAGTATATGTATAAATTATTGTGAATAATGTGAATTTATTATTCAAATAGAGGTAATTTTTGTGATTTAGTTGAAACTTAAATGTATCACAAACAAATGTTAAATAAAATAGATAAAACCAGAAATAAATAGACGTTGACCCATGAGTAACATATCAATTTCTAACAGGGAAAAAACACAAAAATAAAAAGAGGTGTATGAGAAATCAGGCTCTTAGAAATCGATTTCTTGATGTGAATAATAAAAGACTCTAGCTGGGTAAATATTTGTCCATTAGATTTATTTGAATGTTTTTATTATTATTTTATATACAAAATTCACTCAATATTATTGTTTTAAGTCAATTTGTTTTTGTGTTACAATGGTCCTAGATATTGTAAATTATGTAATTAGGTTAAAACAGAAAAATGATGCATTTTCTTTAGAAATGACCTATTTGAATATATATATTTTTTAAATTATGTAACTATATAAGTCTTATTTAAAATAATGATACACATTATAATACAATTTTGTTTTATTTTTTAAAATCAAGATTAAGACCACTTTAACTTTTTTAAAAGAAATTTGATGATAAAAGTTTAATCATTTTTTTAATTTAGAAAATATAAATGAATGTACGGATTATCGTTGTGGCTTACCTCAATAATTCCAATTTCAACAAGTATTTTATACTATAATATTTTTCTATTCTAATCAAACTTTTTTTCCATCTTAATTAAATCATCTTCTATAATATCATGTTAACACAATTTTTTTTTTTTAACAGCAAATATCTTCCACTCACATTATCTACACAAATGTTAACTAATGCAAATGAGACATGATCATATATGAAAAAGAGAATTCACACAGTTCACATAGTTGGTATACATTTAAAATATCTAATATTATTTAAATGTCGTCTTCAAAAGTAAATTATATATATTGTACTCTTTCTTAATTAATTTATGATGTCTTTTAGATGAAGAAAAATCTTAATGAAATCATTGAATACATTGACCTTGAAGATATTAGATAATAGTTAAAAAAGAAAAGAAAAGAGGTAAGAAATAAAGAAGATAGAAGTAATATTGTAAAATATTGGTGATTGAAGAAGTAGGAAGTACAAATAGCTGAGATGTGTGTCCTTAACACATGAGATGCAGGGATGAGTATATATAAGAATCAATAATGGTATGGTAGTTGCTGAATGGTTGTGTTTTGTGCATTTGTGATTTGATTAGCGTGCAGAGATTGAGTCCCTGAGGAAGAGACAATGGAGCGGCAGACAAAGTATTTGTTATCTAGGAAGGAAACCACTTTCAACAATCATGAAGAACATGCACAATGCAATCACCTCATATATCTCTTCATATTAGACACAAACCTGTTAAGAACTTCAAAGCTCTCTATCTATATAAATAAACTTATTTAGAACTTCAAAGGGGTTAATGCGATCCTTAGCTGTACATTCGGCAATCATTATATATGTAGGTTGCTCTTATATTAAATGCTCTCATAATTTCAACAAGATCCTTAAACTTGGCTCTAGTTGTAGAAAGAGATAACTGTAACCATCTTTTATATAGATAGATTTAAAAAGTGTTTGTTTTTTAGAAGAAAACTAAGAATGTTCAGAAAATAGAGAACAAATAAAATTGAATAGTTGATTATTTGATAAAATAAACATAGATCAAATAGGTTACTATTATCATTAGTTAGTGAGTGCAGGACCCCATTTATAAATACCTATTGCCTCGCGTATTAGGTCAATACAACCATTTTAGAAAACAAATTTAGACTTTCATAAAAATCTATTGATTGTAACAAGTCGGTCTTTTTTAAGTTTAGTTAGCAAATTGATATTTTTAAGTACAAATAATAATTTGTTAATATTATTACATTAGACCCATTGTAGATCACATTCGTGTTAAGCCATCTTCATGAAAAATGTAAGCTTTTGAAGATTATGGATGTACAACTAGAGGTATTGGAAATTTTATATTTACTAAAAATATGATTAAAGTATTATATATATATATATATAAGTATATACAAATCTTACTTTACAAATTAGTTTTGTAAAATAAAATTTATATCTATTTATATATTATAATTTAACTAATTTGGCGATATTTGTTATTAATAATTGATTGTTGTTAATCTTGACACTCTTTTAACCTTATTACAACGTGTTAATGAATAGTCCACTAAAAGACATTATTCTTTCAGACCATGACGCTCATGTGCTAGTTCTTTTGGTATATAACGCTCATGTGCTAGTTCTTTTGGTATATGAGGAATGTGCTTAGGTTTGGGATACGAGAAATACATTATATTGATAATAAATAAATATCTATAGGATAAGTAATTTTGATGATTAGTGTAGAGGTGGTATTACGAAGGATGTTTTTTTAAAAGTAATCTTACTAATTTTATGGAAGAGTTTCATATTTTTTACTATTTTGAGTGCGAGTTTTAATCTTATGTTAAGTAGTAATGATAAAATTGAATAATATATAAATAAGATAAAATCTATAAAAATGTTATATGTCTTTTATATGAGTTGATTCATAATTTCATAGTGTCAAATTTCTTCCAATTATAAAACTTTTTACTATAACCTTTATATACATACATAATATATATATATATATATATATATATATATATTATACATTTCTTTTGATGTGCTGAATATAATAAACCTTGAAGTACCAATATTATTGAAATGTTTAAGGTCAAAATAATGCTATTATACATCAATCTTCATTGAAAAAAAACAATTTTAGTAGAAAAAAGTAGTAATTTTACTTAATCATTATGTTAATGATAGTTTGTTTTATTTATTATTAATATTTAATCAATACGGATATTATTGTAAAAGAAATTAATATGGGAAAACATGTGAACCATCTTTTCAGATTCGACTGCGCGCAGCGGAAATGGAAGGAGAGACTATTTTTATACTAAGTTTATACAAAGCTTTCTATCAACACGTGATGAGGCAATGAAAAAAAAAAGATAAAATGAGTAATCTGATAGAGTCAGAAAAGGTGTTATAATAATATAATATAATATGATAGAAATTTAATGCATGATAATATAATTTAAATAAAACATTACATTAATAATCATAAATAAATCGTAAGTGTTTTGTACAAGATAACGGTGAGGAGGGTTGATAACAAATGTGGCACATGCATGTTGGTGTTGTGAGGGCAGGGTCCCAACCGCACTATGAAGCTATGAACATGGAAGAATAAAGAGCGCAATCCTTTTCCCACGTGCGTGCTTGCAGACACGAGATTTCTAAAAGATGAATTATTGGAGATAAAGATAGAGTGGTGAGAGAATGTCGCGTCCTCTTACAAGAGTGTGAGTTTCAGTCCTTGCATGGTAACATCAAAACTGTACGTGTTTATATCACATACACCCCTTCGTCTTCTCCAAAGGTTTTTCCTTTCCATCTCCCTACAAATTAATCGCATTATTTTGGATCATATATAGGACTCAGAATAAGTTAAAGGTCGATTGCTTTTTTTTTTTTAAATTCATTATTTTAAATATTTTTTTAAAGTAATTATTGAATAACAATGACTTTTTCACATTAGTCAATTAGGTAACTGTGTAAAAAAACTTTTTATGTTGTCAATATATATCAACTAGTTAGGTGTTTTAGAGAGTGCATAACCTCACTATGCTGGGCAATGTACTCAGAGCGACACTGTGTGTCTCATATCTCAAAAAACCCAGTCAGATGGCTACATATGCTAAGATGAGCCAACCAGGACCACAATTATAGTGAACACAACAAGGTTGCAAAGGTAAGACCATATGTATTCTAATTAATTAAAAAATATATAGTTGTTTGAGAATAAACACAAATGTGAACGTAAAATTGAACAAGTTATATAACATCTAAATAGAAAAAATTACGAACTTTAATTCTTACAAACTTAGATTGAATATAATATCAAATTTATTTATAATTTTCTTATAATGTTCTGACCTCAAATATAATGATATAGTATGTTAAGTTAATTATTATATCTGAGATATTGTTTGTTTTAAAATTTTGAGTTTTTTCACGATATTATTTTTAAAAAATAAAAAATATATATTTAAATCGACTTTA
>Ga0099825_1005540_pt1 | contig 16155 bp, 8 predicted proteins | sample SiratroredBW_FD_76838 | JGI IMG/M metagenome (GOLD analysis project Ga0099825, IMG submission 76838) | Root nodule microbial communities of legume samples collected from California, USA - Siratro red BW | ecosystem: Host-associated > Plants > Roots > Nodule | place: USA: California | collected...
TAAGGTGGTTTAGTTAAATTGGTAAAAAAATATGAGTGAAATGTTATAATTTTTATATATTTGAGTTTTATTAATAATATATATATATATATATATATATATATATATATATATATATATATATATATATAGATAGATAGATATAGATATACAAAATCTTTAAAAAGAAGTGTTTAAAAATTTGATAAAGAACATGTTCCTAGTATTTTTCAAATACTTAAATCTGAACTTTAAATGAGTTGTATGGGTCTAAGAATTATGGATTTGTTGGGAGATTCATTTTCACCTTATACAATGGAGATCAAGAATACCCAGGTATATATATTTATCCTTCTTTATATATTTTTTTTAGTTCTAATATACACAGAGTATTTTTTACAAATTTTTAATTTATTATGTGATAAGAAAATAGTATAAGTATCCATAATGTAAACAAGTTTTCATATTATCATATACAAACAGAAATGCATGGCGAGTTTATATCTTTTATACATTGTTTATTCTAAAATTTATGATATTATAATTTTAGTTGATTTTTAAAAAATTGAAATATCAATTTTCGTTAAAAAAGATAAATGAGACAAAAGCAACAAAGCAATTTGATTAATTATCTATACTAGTACTAAAAGTAAAAAACACATACATATTGAAAGTGTGCCAGCAAAAACGTTTAATTTAGTGATTATGTGTTGTTAGTTAGGTTTGGTGTGTGTTTAGCGTTGTCTGTGAGAATATGAGATTGGATGAAAAGGCCGTGCATGCTTCCTAATTATAAAGCAAGGGTTGAATTTTTTTTCAAAATTTTGGATTAAGAATTTGGAATGTGAAAAATAAAACAAAGATTACATCATATACTGTGCTGAATTAATAGTGGTGGAATAATTTATAATATATATATATATAGTGAGAGTGATAAAGGAGATTGTGAACTTTATTTTGTACATTAGAGTTCATAATCAAACGAATTTTCAAATCGATTTTATCATTATTATATCGAACTGAACAATTTCAGAACCCGCTATGAGAACTCACCACAAAAACTGATTAAAGAAGTGATAAACACGGAATTGATCATTTTTAAAAGAGAATTTTTATTTTTTTAGAATCTTTTAAAATTTAATCGATCTTTTAAAAATAAACAAGAATTATTACCTTTTTAAAACATATAATTTAATCATTTATATTTTGTATATCAAACTTTCGTATGTTTCTATATTATATTAATTGTCATCTTATTTTTTTTATTCTATATTAAAAAGTTTTACTATTAGTGAATGTTACTTCATTTTATTAATTTAACATAACTGAGATATACTTTATTTATATTTTTGTATTTATTTTAACCGTTAAGAAAGTGTACAATAATATTTTTAATTTAGTTTTTAATATTTTACTATTTATTATAGAAAAGAAAGAAAGAAAAGAAACATTTTACAGATGGTGATTTCATCTCTAGGGTTTATCATAGTGAATTCTGATTAAAAATAACTGTAAATGTATAGAAATTAGAAAGGCTACCACCATTTTTTTAATATTGATATAAGTTACATTTAATTAATTTACTCTTCAACATTTCCTTTTCTGAATTGTTATATTTATACTTTAATATGTTTATCACTTTCTCGGCTACAAATTATTCTCAACAAAACTTGTCGAAGAATTATTTTTTCCGATTATCTTTTTTCAAAAATAAAATTATCCCAATAACTAGCATTAGTCATTAGTGAGAAAATAAAAAACATGATTATATATTTTTTAAGTATAGTTCTTGATAGTGTTGTGAGTTGTCTTTCTTAATTTGTATCTAGGATTATTTCATTTTTTCAAGTGTCATAACTACTCTTAATCGGTGAGTTAAAATTGAATGTGAGTTAATAGATGATTGATGTGAAGTTATGGCTTGTGTGAGGTTTGTGATTTGTATTAGGAGTTTGATTGGTATACAGTTTGTGGTTCATACTACGAGAAAAATAAAGATGTAGTGAAGGATTGTAGTTTTGATTCCAAATATAACATAAAACTCAAAACCTGGCTACAACACATTAACTTGTGGACATGGAAGATAGAGTTGTAATCGGTCATTTTTTTTAATGTTGTTTTATTGTATTTTTTAATATGGATCTTTGTAATTGTTTATGATGTGATACCTCTTCTTATTATGAACAACTTTGTAATCGACATTTGAAAATGACATATTTTTTAAGAGAGTTTATCAATCATAATTAATAATGAGATAAAAAAAAAGGTAATTGACAATATGGGTTGAATATAATATAATATAATGGGTTTAACTCATATTTTCTATTAGTCTGTTATTATTTTTATCTATAAATAAACAGTCTTTATGTGTGTATTTCAGACAAGGGAGATTAATTCATAATTATTTTCTCCTTTATTTTAACATAGTATCAAGAGTTTAGGGTTAGGTTAATTTTTTTTTTGGTGAACCCACTGTTTACCATTGTTTTCCTGCATCCGTCTCCGCTACTTTTATACACTTCTGCACCTCTTTTGTTCATCATTTCTTTCACACTCTTATATTTGCTTTTTGTTGTGGTGGAGGTTGTAAACGAAGGTTATATTCTTGAGATTTTTCTTCCGCTTTTAAAGTGGTTTCTCTCAATTCATCATGACCTCTTCCACTGTCGTATCTGATTCATCCGTCTATACTAATTATGTTAATGTTCATCTCTCCATTGACAAATTAGATTGAACGAATTATGATATTTGGGCCTCAAATATTAAATTATGGTTTAAAAGTCAAGGGTATGTTGATCATCTTACCAAGTGTGGTGTTGATGTTGATGAAAATGAGGTTTCTCGTTGGTTGAAAATTAATGCTCAATTATGTATTGTTATCAAATCTATCATTCACTCGTCTTTAAAACAATTTTTCATTCTTATGAGACGTGTTCAAAAGTCTGGGAATAGGCAAAATTATTATACACTGATGATATTCAACGTCTTTATGGTGTATGTCAAAATCTCTTCTATGTTATTTGTTAACGGATTTTCAACAAGTGTACTAAGTCCACAAGTAATATAGTAGTAAGAAAAGTATCGTATTCACAAGAAACGGGAATTGTAAATTGAATTACACCAAATTGTATTACGAATGAATAAACAATGATTAATGATTGAACGAATTGAGAATTGTTATAACAAAGCAATGAATGATAAAAATGTGAGTTTAATAATAATAAAAAAGCTTTGGGATTGAATCATAATATTCTCCTTCGCATACACTCTTAACCTAATTCAATATCTTCTTTTTCAATTACCGATCTGCACAAATAAAAGCTTTTTCAACCTGATTCCTCTAACATTGAATTTCATAAACTAAATTACCTAGTTTCTATCCCTAGTCGCTAGAATAACCTAATCAGCATTAACATCAATTGCTACAAGCAGTCATTACACTATAATTCATCCCTGAACTTATACATGTAATGCATTTACGTTTAGTTCCAATTCCAAAAAGTGCTTTCCAGTCACAATGAGAAATCTAAAATAAAGCAAGATATAGTAAAACGTAAAACAAAGGTTTTTAGATTCAATGATATGAAATAGAATTAAGAGTGCATTTGAAGTGAGAAATTACATTCAGTCCCAAGAGAAAAGAAGTTAGCTACGCATGGTAGCCATGAAAATACAAAAGAAAAAGAAAAGAATAGAGCTTGATGACGGCGACCTCCAAGGGATCTCCACGAATGAGAGGTGATGAATGCGAAGTGATAAGTCCCCTCACGTTTTACCCTAGCCTCCCTTTTATAACTTTCGCCCCTTGAATTAGGTCAAAGTGTGACCGTTATTTCGTAAGTCACGCCTTCACTAACGTTGACATCTTTAATTTAGGGTTTCGCATATGATGGACTTTAAGTGAGTTTTAGCCTAGGTTGTGTCTTTAGCTTAAGCGAAAAGTCACTTTTGCTCTTTTTCTGCTTCTTTCCTCAATTTCGGCGCCTCTATTCTCTTTCTCCCTTTAGGTTTAACCTAATTCTCAATAAATTTTCTCTTTTCACAATAAAACGCATTAAATTGCAAAATCAATAATAAAATCAAATCAAATCAAATCTAAACCGAATTAATAACAAAATCAACCTAATTACTAACAGAATCAATCACAAAATCAACTAAAAATCAACGCTTATCATTATTGCTCCAAGACGTCTTGATGGTACAATGGCAGAATATCTAGTAAAATACATGCTCTTCTTCATGATTTTAATGAGTTATTGCCTCTTGGCTCTACTCCTTCTCAATAATTAGATCAAAGATCCAAACTTTTCATGTTATTAGTCTTACATGGACTTCTTGATGATTATGACCCTCGTGACCAGATTTTGGGATCTCCTATTTTGCCCAATTTTACTTCTACATGTTCCAACCTTCTTCGTGTGCCAAGTAAACACACTACTAATACACCTATTAATTCTATTGATGACTCTTCTACTTTGGTATCTCAGAGTGATGATTACACTCACCCTCGCAAGCTAGGCAAAGGGCGTCACAAGTATAACCATTGTGACAAACTTGGTCACAAAATTGACAGGTGTTATACTTTACATGGTCGCCCTCCTAAATCTACAACAATTGCCCAAATTGCTCCTCCTGTGGACCTATTCCATTTGATACATCAGGCTACCCTGATATTTTCAATAAGGATCGTCAAAACTTTGGTTCCACTGCTTCTGTTGCACATATAATACATACAGGTACATTTTTTACTGGCATTACTCACTTCAATTCTCTTAGTCCTTGGGTTCTAGACTTAGGTGGCACAAATCACTTTACTGGTAATAAAACTTGTTTCTTTTCTATATCTACTTCTTGTTAGTAATGGCTAATGGCTCTAGGGTATCATCCCATGTTGTTGGTAATATTAGTTTCCTTCATTCATTATCTATTGATAATGTTCTTTATGTCCTTGGGTCTCTCTTTAACTTATTATTTATAAGTCGTCTCACCCGTTCCCTTGTTTGTGTCATTTCTTTTTACCAAATATTTTGTTTGTTTACAGGACTAGAGTTTAGGACGGATGATTGGCAAAGGATGTGAGTCTCATGGTCTTTATCGTCTACGAACATTTGTACATGTTGGCACAATCATGGATTCTCCATCTCTTCTTCATACTCAGTTGGGTTATGCTAGTCTTGTCAAGATGCAACAGCTTGTTCTAAGTCTGTTCAAGTTATCCAATTTGTCTTGTGAGTTGTGTCATTTAGGAAAACAAAGTCATAATTCTTTTCCTAGGAGTGTTTCACAACGTGCTTCATCCCTGTTTGTCTTAGTTCATTCAGACATTTAGGGACCAAGTCGTGTTAAGTCTAATTTAGGATTTCAATATTTTGTTACTTTTATTGATGATTTTTCAAGATGTACTTGGTTATTTTTAGTGAAAAATCGTTATGAGTTATTTTCTACATTTCAATCTTTTTTTAATGAAATTAAAAATCAATTTGGAGTTTCAATTCGAATCTTACGTAGTAATAATGCCTATGAGTGTCTTTCTCATTCTTTTAATACTTTTATGAAATCTCATGACATTCTTCATCAAACTTCATGTGCTTATACACCTCAACAAAATGGGGTGGCTAAGCACAAGAATAGACATCTTGTTGAAACTATTCGTACTCTTTTAATTCATGGTGGGGTTCCTCAAAGGTTTTGGGTAATGTTGTTCTTAGTGCATGTTATTTAATTAAGCGTATGTCATACTCAGTTTTGAATAATAAAATTCCTCATTCTATTTTATTCCCTCTTGAACCTCTTCATCTCCTACCTCTTAAAATTTTTGGGTCTAGTTGCTTTGTTCAAAATTTTGGTTCTGGTCTTGATGAATTATCTCCTCGGTCACACAAATGTGTCTTTTTAGGATTTGCTAAATCTAAAAAAGGATATAAATGTTTCTCACCCTCTCTTAACCGTTACTTCATTTCTGTAGATGTCACATTTATTGAGTCTTCTTTTTATTTTAAGTCTTTATCTTCTTCGCCTGTGTCTCCAAGTACATATTCCAATTGTCTTTGATACTCCGGTTGTATCTAGTGTACCTAAAGATTCTCTCATCCACCACCTCTTCAGGTTTACAGTCATCATCAGACTTCTCATTGTCCATCTCATTACTCTCTTTTTGTGCCAACTCTTCCGCCCCCTCCAGCTCCAATAGTTGAACCTGATATTCCCATTGTCATTCGTAAAGGTATACGTTCTACTCGTAATCTCTCTCCACATTATACTGCATTAAGTTATCATAGACTATCTCAACCTTTTTATACTTGCCTTTCATCTATTTCTTCTGTGTCCATTCCAGAATTTGTAGGTGATTCCTTAGCTCATCCTGGTTGGTGTCAAGCAATGCTTGATAAAATAAGTGCTTTTCAGAACAGTGGAACTTGGAAACTCGTTCCTTTACCTTCTAGGAAATCTGGTGTTAGTTGCAAGTGGGTTTTTTATATCAAAGTTGGTCTTGACGGACTATTGATTGTCTCAAAGCTCATTTTGTGGCTAAAGGTTATACACAAATTTTTGGTTTAGACTATGGTGATACTTTTTCTCCAGTGGCAAGATCTAGTGCTAAGCAGAATATAGAGTTATGGCCTTAGCCACCTATGAGCTTATTCGGCTTAAACATTTACTTAAAGAATTAAAATTTGGAGAGGCTACTCAAATGACACTTATATGTGATAATCAAGCTGCTCTTCATATCAGCTCAAATTCTATCTTTCACAAAAAGACTAAACATATTGAGATTGATTGTCATTTCATTCGAGAGAAAATTATATCTGGAGACATCAAGACTGAATTTGTTAATTCTAATTATCAGTTAGCTGATATTTTTACTAAATCTTTACGGAGACCTTGAATTGATTATATTTGTAACAAGCTTGATTCATATTATTTATATGCACCAGTGTGAGGGGGAATGTTGAATATAATGAGCTTAGCCCATATTTTCTATTAGTTTGTTATTATTTTTATCTATTAAATAAACAGTCCCTAGGTGTGTGTATTTTACACAAGAAAAATTAATTCACAATTATTTTCTCCTTTATTTTAACAATATGAACAAATGGCAGAGCTTTGGTAAGGAGGGGATGTTGAGAAGAAAATTCAAAAAATTGTAAGAAAACAATGGTATTGAAAGGTTGTAATGTGAAGAATGACTTCTTTTTTTCTTAATATTTATAATGGTGGGGGCATCTCTTTGTTGATGGAAAATTAATTTTATCTTACATGCTTTTCTAAAAAAAGTGACAAGTTAGTCACACATCTCAATTTTCATGTCATTCATTAGACACGTAATTCAAGCGATGTTGACAAGTTAGACATGCTTCCCAAGTTAAATACCTTATGTTAGACACATGGACTAAGCGATGTTGATGGTTCATGACAAGCTTCTTCAACCAAGCATGGGTTCTGAGTGACGATGACGAGACATGCCTGAATCAGATCCTCTAATAATTCTTATTGGAATAGTCAGAATTTGTTAGGAGTAAAATTTAGGCACTTAAAGGTAGATCATGCCTTGATAACTGCTTTGGTGGAGAGGTTGGAGACGTGAATTCCATCTTCTAATTGATGAGCATACCATAACACTACATGGCATTGAACTTCAACTAAAACAAAGAGTTTATGAATCCCTAATCATTGACCCCACAATGTTTGTTTGAGAATAAATAAGTGACATATTTGGGTGTCATGCTTATTAAAGGAGAGTCACTAATAAACTCTTATGTTAAGCTAAAGTGACTAAAAGAAAAATGTTGTTGCTTGGTCATAAATCATTAGAAAAACAACTTCATACTAATTATAAGGCATACATCCTAAGTTTGTTTGGATGTGTTTAGATGCTTGATAAATCAAGCAATAAAGTACACCTTATGTACTTATTATTTTTTTATTAATCTTTGTGTAACTAAGTACTACAACTAAGATTATATTTGTTTAATTATTTTGTACATGGAAATGTGCAAAGCAATCAATGTGAGATTTAGAACAATGGGTAATTATGTCTTATTGAGGTAATTCTTTTTTATTGTTTAATTTCATATTAAGTTTAATAACAAACCTCAATTTATTGGAGTTTGTGTGGCTCCTATAGAGACTTGGAGAGATCCCCGCTAATTCAAGCTTACGGGAATATGCAACTATAAATGTTATGCACCACCATAATTTATTTTACGATTATTGAATGATACTAATTAAATATAGTGAGGTTACAATTTGGTCTATTTCAAGAAGTCTCTTTACCTCCCATAACTTGGACAAACTCCACAAAATTGATATGTAAGGATAAGTTAATGAGAACTAGTTGACAAAACATGTCAAGTAGATTAATATATGGAACAATGAATATAAGATAACATTGATTAGTAATCCACTTTAAGGACTGTTGTTCCAAACAAGATATAATACATGAAATCATCATGACCAATTCTATATTTTTCTTATCCATGCCACAACTATTGCATGATCCTTGTCGCAACTGGTGTCATGACGGGGACGACGAAAAAAATAAAATCATTTTTTTCAAAACAGAGGAGTCGCTACCATAGTTTATTATGGAAAAACTATGGAAAACCAAAAAAATTGATAAAGCAAGTATGTGAAAACCGAATTTTGAGTCCGGGAGTCAATTACGTGTGGGGAAGGTATTAGCACCCCATAACGCCCGTTTAAAGACAATACCTTTACTTAAACAAGTAAAATAAGTGTGATTTTATAAAATGTTTATTTTTCAAAAGAAAAAATGGCAAAAAATAAAAATAAAGAAAAATATTTTTTATTTCGGGAAGGGGCCCAACAAGGTTTGACATTGCTGCTACGTATTTCCATTAGGGATGAAAAATCAGGGGTTACGTAGTTCTATGGATAAGATTGTTTGTCGGATTGATATTTTTATTTGTGACATTTTTGTAATTATTTTTTTATATTTGATATTAAAATAATTTATTTCCAAAGTTTCATAATAAATATCGCGTGACGCGTGTGGCCATTTGATATTTAAGAAACATTTGGAATAATAATATTAAAAATCGTATGACACGTATGGCCATTTGATATCTAATATTATTAAAAAAATAATATTCCAAAATTTTATTTCCAAAGTTTTATATTAAATATCGTGTGAAGCGTGCAGCCATTTGATATTTAAGAAACATTTGGAATAATAATATTAAATATTGCATAACACATATGGCCATTTGATATTTAACATTATTAGAAAATATAATATCCCAAAATTTTATTTCCAAAGTTTTATATTAAATATCATATGACGCGTGCGGTCATTTGATATTTAAACAACATTTGGAATAATAATATTAAATATCACATGACGCATATGGCCATTTGATATTTAACATTATTAGAAAATATAATATCCCAAAATTTTATTTCCAAAAGTTTTATATTAAAAATTTATTTTTATTAAAAACTAAATAAAACATGCAAAATATAAGCTTAAATTATGCAGACACACAAATAAAAATATTTTTTGAAAATGCCTGACTAAAAAAAAAAGTCTAGAATGATTTTTTTTATTGAGATAAGGGTGTTATGGTAATGTGGGGGTGCGAATAGGAAGGCCCCAACTCCACAACCCTAGGCCATCATTACCTCAACCCTAAGCCACCACCACCTTACTCCAAACCCATGTTAGGTCTACCAACCCAAAGCGGTGGTGGCACGGTAAGGTGTGGCAGCGGCGACGCGGGGCAGTGCGGCGGCTGCGTGGGAAGAACGGCGGTAACGACGGAGGTCGTTTTGGGGCTGTTTTGGAGTGTTTTGGGTGCAATTTTTTTTTTTGGGCAAACATGATTGAATTTTGGTGCAATTTTGGTAGATTTTAGGAACTGTTTTTAGGTGTTTTGGATAGTAAAAAGTGGTGCAGTGAAGGGTTACATAAAATGTTATGGAAGAAGACTTTCATGGAGGAGAGTGAGTGTGACTGTATTTGGTTTAAAGGTAAAACATGCATGGTGGCATTAAAGTGAGATAAAAAAAAGGAATTGAAAGTTTATTTATTTATTTTTTAATGGTAACACACTTATCATACGAGAACCAAGCAACAACAAGATCATAAATCTTAAATGCATGCCAATTTTAAATTCTAAAACCATACCTGAAATTTGATTCTTCAAAAACTAAAGCTTGATCTCTAAAAAAACATATTTCTCTAAAAAAAATTACATTAAAAATATATTAAAATTATAATAATTAATTTTGTGATGAAGCTTTTTATTATAAAATTTTAACTAATATATTTGAAAAGACTGGCTAGAATTTGCTTTTATGTATTTTAATGAAAAACGCATCCTTCTTTTTCTATCACGTGAGACCAACACGTATTTTAGTACGAGCAGTGATATTTTGACAATCTCATCAATAATTTATACTCATTTCGCACTTAAAAATAATATTATTTTATTAAGTATAATATTGAAAAAAATAAGTGTGGAGATTGTCATGAATTTCAAATTAGGGATATGTTAGAATAAAGTTTTCATAAAAACAATTTAAGGGAAACAAATTAAACTATGAAATTAACATTACTTGATGTATAGTTTTTTTGTAAAAAATAGTATATATATATGTATATATATATTAAATTTTTATTTCTTTGTAAAATAACATACGAAATATGTCCAAAGAAAGTACAAGGCTACCCTACCTTCTCCTAGTACCCTTAAAAATGACTTAAAAAAAAAAAGAAGAGGAAAGCAACATAACTCTTTCCTTCCTCACACAGACAGATTATGTGGCATCTGTTTTTGGCATCTAGACAGTTAGCTCAAAGGTAACGAACTTAACTAAACCTAGCAAAATGCTGACTTTCCACTGACCTACTACAACAAACAAAACTCATCAACATAACCATAGGCACACATTAAGCAATGTTCATTTAATGCACTATGCAAGACTAGGCCTTATTCCAATTCTGGTTTTTCCCTGTCCTTTCTACCTTACCATATGCTCATGGAAATAAAAAAATCATGAGGTGAGAAGCTATGTGTGATGGATGTGGATTGAAGGGTCCTTAGCTCCCACTGCACCTGAAAGCTGCAACCCCACCAACTCATATACACAAGAGAAGCCAAATACTTCAAGAGCCTAATGTAAATTTCTTTACACTGTAGATATAACTTATGAGGTATATTTTGGGTAAAAGTTAATAAATTTATCATCTCTATATTTGGTTATGATTGAATTAGAGTTTGAACTTGAGCTTTATTTTTTAAAAATAAGTACTCAAATTAACTGTAGATAAAGAAGTTTCAGATGTAAGAGTTGGCCCAAAGAGTATATATTGGCCCATTATGGTGAAGATTTTGAAGTTTGGTGACCTTCCCCATTTCATTTTCTTGAGCTTCATTGGCATTGGAGAGTTAATCTTTCATTTTTCACACATGGACAACCAGAAAACAGACATTTCACCTTTTTGAAAGGCTTCTAAACTAACCAACCCCCTTTGGTTGCTCTTTAAGAAAGTGAACATTTCTCTTCCTGAAGGAGTGATCTTGCTGTCCAAGAGCTGCAGCCATGGCACCCTTTTGAGAATTACAACAAAACCAAGCCAAAGATCAGTGAAAGAAAGAAAGATCATAGTAGCAAGTTGATGGAGGTGCAATCTCCTGCAGTGAAACGTCCCTATGACATCACCATGTCAAGAAGAACAAGGAAACAGCAATTTCCAGTGCAAGGCAATGAGAAAACCAAATCAGCAATGGGTGATGCAACACAAAGGGATGACAAACTCTCAGTGGAAACTGCTCAAACCAATACTATTACTGAGGTGAAACAAGATGGTGGTGAGAGTGACCACAAAAGCTTGAAGCAGTTGATCATAGGAGATGACAAAGAAGCAGTGAAGGGTCATAGTGATGAGAGAGGCAAGGGATCAAGGAACTCACTTGGTGAACATTTCACTGAGGAAGAGAAGCAGCATCTTCAGCTGGTTCGGATGCAACAGAAGGACAACCTCCAAGGTTTGAAGTTCAAGAAGTTGGTGAGTCGTTATGCCAAAGTTTTGGGGCATTTGCTGAAGGCTAAGCGTGATCCTCACTTAGGTGATGCAGGGAAAAAACCTGTTTTCAAGTTATCATCCTAGGAAAAATTTTGGATTTTACTAGCTGGTGATTTGGTTGGTTGATTCATCTGTTTTCTATGTATTATTATAATGTGCTTATATTTTGGCCAGCAAAATACCTTAGCTTTCTCCATCTCATTTTATACTCTTACATCTGTGTACCCTTCATGCATATATGGCTTGTATTTTATGTATACTAATTTGTATAATCAAAATATGTTCTTAATATCATAGTTTCTGATACCAAACAATTTCTTTTAGTTTCTACATTTTCTGTTATAACAAAAGTAATTGGTTTTCAATTCTTCTATGAATTTCCTTCAAACTGTGCAAATAGTTCATGCTCTATACTTTCATCTCGCCTCATAGAATGCGAGCACTGTCAAGTTTTACAGAAAAAGAAGAGAAAAAGAAGAAAGGGAAAAAGTAAAAGTTAAGTGTTAGAACATGAAGTTTTGGATATGTATTTTTCAGCTTAAAGATAAACATTTAAGGTGAGAAAAGAACAATTTAGTGAGACAAAGAAAAATGGTGTCTAGAGATAGAAGAAAGTCTCATGGTTCAAATGAGGAAAAGGACCTTCATTGCAAAAGCAGTTGCCAAGTTTTTGTGGTGTGGAAGGTTTATATCAAAAAGGAACTTACGAGTCTCTTTTAATAAATTGTAGCCAACAAAAATCCAAGTTATAGATGTATTCAAAACAAGAAACCCATATTATTTTTCTTTTCCTCATTTTTAGTCTTTTTTGCTAATTTTGCCACAACATTTCTTGCATAGTATCTTTTTGTTTTCAAAGTTTATAAAATTGGAGAGCAATTTTGTTTACATTTCGTGATGTTTAAGTATGAGTTTAGTGTGATGATGGGAACAGAAGACTAGAGGCAGAAGTTTTAATTGTAAAACAATTATAGTTGAGAGGAAAAAGAAAGTTTAGAAACTAAGACATTTTGATTAATGTTTCCAACCGACACAAGACTTCAAATCGCCATTTGAGCTACCATCAATTTGTAGCCCAGGGAAAGCCAACGCACGTACAACTCATGCAACGAAACTCATTTTCAAACCTTCGTTGGATTTTACACATTAATCAATGTTCAGTGTATTTTTTTTTTTCTTTTTCATAATTCTTTATTCGAAGTACATAAGTCACACATCAATGAGCTTTTCTTTTTCTTTTTTTATTCATGTTGCTGGATAAGGAGGCTTATGACTCCATATTTCTCCATCCCAAATCAACTTCTTTCATTTTTTTATTATTTTAGTTAGTGTGAAAAATATTAATAGATGAAAAACTAATTTCTCCTTTAACATTCTCTTAATAGGTGAAATATCTTATTTTATATTAATTGTGTTATTGTTTTATGCTTAATATACAATGATATATGTAAAAAGAAAATTTTTAGTATGCTCAGTGGTTACAGTTAGTTGGATCTTATACATTATAAAATAATTATTCTTATTACATGATGTAAATTGTGATAGTGTAAAATGTATGGCTAGGAAAGTTTTGATAAAAAATTGTTTGATATTTAAGTATGTTTATTAATGACTCGTCTATTGTCATTAATCCAATAAGAAATATTATTTAAATTGTGCACCAAGTTGTCGAATTAAACTTAAGAATAAAAATACAGTGCAATATAATTGTGAATCACATCAAATGAAGATGAAAAATAAAGAACAAATCACATAGTTAGAAAATACAATCTCCTTTTGTATTGTATAATTGTTAATACTGCATTACTTTGAAACACATGCATTCACCCTTATAAATAGATCTAAATAGCTACACGCTACAAACATATAACTAACTAACTAATACAATTAACGAGTCTTAGACACTAGATAGATTATCACACTATTATATAATCTACTTCTAAATGCTCATCTACTATATGCTCTATCAATACAAGATTTCAGTGTATGAAGATCTACAAAATCCACCTTGAATTACAAGCTTTTTCACCTAGAATTACTCCTAAAAACTATGTTGAACAAGTCCAAGAAATGCATAAACCTACTCTTAAGAATTAGCTTCGTGGAGATAGTTATGGGATTTTTCTTAGTGTTGATCTTCTTTACTTCAATTCTCTCCTCAATATGGAAAAAAGTGATATCCAACATTGATATGTTTTGTCCTATCCTATTGTACATGATCCCTGGACTAACAAATTGCACCCAAAATACCATAAAAGAGGACCATCTTACCTTGAGTAAATCTTATAATGTCCATCAAAGCTTTCAACAAATACCATCCTTATCTACTTTTGTTAACATCGTATACTCAACTTCAGTGATCTACAAGATTACCGTTGGTTTACAACTAACCAATGACTTATCAATCTTTAAAATGTAGCTAGTATGAATTATCTAATATTAAAGTCTATGTCATAAGTAGAATTAGAAAACTTAACCAAAATACATTGTGAATCACCTTTAAAGATGATTTCAATATTTCTAGTTGCATTTAAATCCTTTATTTTGAATTCACTACTGAGTAAATACTTTAACTTTATTAGCATGTTGTTTACATACACAATAATATGTATATAAACTCATGTATCTACCTTCTTATGATAGACACATGAATCATAAGAAATTTATTGTACTCCTGAGAGACAATGAAATAATCAAATATCTTATTCATTTGTAGACGATAACCTGCAGAACAACTTCTCCAATTTATATACATACTTTTCCTTAGCATCCACCTTGAAACCTTTCATTTACTTTATTACAGTGTCTTCCTTTAACTGGCCTTGGAGGAAGGCTGTTTCCACATCAAATTATTCAAGCTTTGTGTCTAACACTTCTACTAAAGCAAGTAAGACCTTAATAGATATATGTTTAACTACTAGAGAGAATATGTCATTATAGTTCACCCCTTCCTTCAATCTATAGCCCTTAGCAATCACCGAAGCCTTGAACCAAAATAACTCTTATATTTACCTTTGTTGAACACTCTATCATTAGATGTTCCATAAGTAATTTTCTTGAAGATCCACTTGCAACTAGTTGAAAGAAAATTTAACTTTTGAAAAAGAAAGTTTAATTAGAGCTTCGTTGTTTTTTTTTAATATTTTTTTAAAATCGAGACGCTTAGAGGTGGTCATTTGAAGGTTCTATAAAAATATTTACAAAATCTTTATTAAAATGTTTTGACATATCTCTAAAAGAAATAGTAAACAAGTAATAGAAGATGACGGTGAACTATTTAGTTTTACATTAGTTCACTCCTAACCTAAATTACATTTAGTTCTCTAATGAAAACTACAAAAAGTTTCATTAAAACATATAAATATTTATAAGTATTTTTAGTCTTAGTCTTGTTTTTGACTTAAAAAGTATACAAAGTCTTTTCAAGTCATCAACTAAACTTGTCCTTAAGTTTAGTACCAAATACACAACACAACTCCATACTAAATATACTAAGTCACTCATCTCTATACAACAATAAATAATAATTACAAAGATTCCCAATCAACTAGAATTTTCAATCAAGTGGATATGTATGAAGTAAAATTCTCGTTGTCTAGAGACTACTAAATTTAGACAACTAAATTTGTTTGATTTTAGTAAATGTAGTTTCTAATATTTTGTAATCATAAATATTATGAATAAATTTTTACGTGTTTCAAAATTCACATCCTAATTAAATAATGTTTTCCTATTTTGAATCAATTAACAACTTTTAAAAGATTTTATCATAATTTTTCTATTATTTAATTATACTTTTTCATCTCAAAGATTCTAATGAGACACTTATTTAAAATCATTATTAATACTAAATGTAATTACATTTACAATTTTTATTACATCCTCTTATAATACTTTATAAATGATTATATATATATATAAATAATAGAAAAATTATGTATGATTACAATTTATATATATATATATATATATATATATATATATATATATATATAAAACTCTTTATTTCTCTCTCAAGACTCTCTCTTTTTAGGATTTTTGTTCTCTCTAATTTTATCTTTGCGAAACTCCTCTCTTGTAGAATTTAATCATACCTTTGTTGGATAGTTAATAATCATTTTCAACAA
>Ga0099825_1005544_pt1 | contig 16147 bp, 4 predicted proteins | sample SiratroredBW_FD_76838 | JGI IMG/M metagenome (GOLD analysis project Ga0099825, IMG submission 76838) | Root nodule microbial communities of legume samples collected from California, USA - Siratro red BW | ecosystem: Host-associated > Plants > Roots > Nodule | place: USA: California | collected...
AAAATTATTTATTTATTTTTTTTATATATTTATAAATAATAAAAAAAAAAAAAAAAAAATAGATATATATATATATATATATATATATATATATATATATATATATATATATATATATATATATATTAGGTATTTAATATATGTACAGTTAGGGTTGAGCTGTAAGGTCATGGTCAAATGATAAACAGTCTTGACTAATATGTATTCAGTGTCAGCTCATCAAATAATCACTGACAATACCATACTATCAAAAGTTGTTTTATCCTGAAACTTCGACCAATCACAATGTTTTAGTACTCTTTGACTCTTATATAATGGCAATGAACATCAAGTCCAAGTACAAAAAATCAATCCCTTAAACTGTCAGTCCAACATCTGTATACTGACTTTGGCATCGAGCGCCTTCTGCAGGTATCGTCCCACATCCCATTGGAAACCGAGGACCACATCCAAAATCAAGATCTACATCCGAGACCAAAAACTATTCTCAAAATAAAAGATTATTGCTGAGATCGAAGACCCTCTAAAGTCTATGTAAGACAAAAATAAAGTGATAATATGAAAATGAATTACGTATTAACAAAATTTTAATAAAGATTGTTTGTCGTTAAAGAGTCTATATATAAATATTTTAAAAAATATTCATCTAATTTATTTATTTTCTCGTATATTATATTTTTCTACCCAATATAGTTATATATATTTAATTTACAAAAAATAGTTATATATATTATATTTTATTTATTTACTTATTATGTATGTAAAATTTATACATATTTGCTAAATTACAATTTTGTTAATACAAATTAACAAATACTATTTTTAATTAAAGTTAATATAAAAACTAATAATATTTTTAATATAAATATAAAAACGAATCCTGTGTATCTTAGATTATAGAACGAAGTCTTCTACAAGAAAATCGTATATTTCAATTCATCAAATAACTTCTGTTGATTGTAAAAGTTGTTGTGAAAAAACTTCCAAGTCACTTCATAGTAATAATGTGTAATTTTATTTAAAATAAACATGAGACATTAGAAAAAAAGTAAGTTTAGACTGTGGATATGAGAGACAATGAGATTGGGTAGGAAAATTGAGTAGAGGGTTGGTCTTTTGAACAGAATGAGACAGGAAGGTTTTCCCAGAACTTGATTAAATTTGATTTCAATGATTTAATCATGGTATTTCATTTTCAGAAACACAACTGGACATGACTATTACCTTCCCTCACCTTTCTATAGACTCCTAAACTTCCAAAGAGATCAAACATCTGCTTCATCGTGGTTGGGTTGTCACACACTATAATGGAACCCTTTCTCTCTCTTTTAATGTGTTGTTTTCCAATCTACCACGTCTCTTATCATTACTACTCTTCATCCTCTCCAACCAAACCTCTTCTGTGCCTCCCTTTTCTTCTCTCAACCGGGTATGTCTCCCTTCCCATTTCCTTCTTTATCTCCGTATTTCTAGCCTCTTGCTTTGTTCGTCAAAACTTTATGCTTCTTGGGTTTGCTTGTCTGTTGCCTTCACATTGTAATCATTCTGCTGTCTGTTGTGCCACTTGCTTTCTTTCGCAAGTTATAATGATGTCTGTGCATAGTTAATTGGGGTATATGGTTTCTGTAAGTTCTGGCTTTTGATATTGAAGGAAATCACATTCACATCACATGGCTTGACACTTATAATTTGGATAAGTGTTAGAAGAGGCACAGTGTGAGCTTTATAAGATGGTGCAATAGTTTTCTGGTTTTTACCCGTTTAACATTTGGATTTTGTATGAAAACCAACTTAACTGTAACATGTTTAATTTTAAAATATTTCATGAACAAATTTTGAGCTTCCTTTATGTGGTAGTACGAAATCCTCGATTCTCAAGTTTTTGAAAAAAATTAGATGATTTAGGTTAGATTACTGATGGGGTAATGGGGCAGGATTTAGCTACTATTCTTCAAATAGTCTACATTTTTTGGCTTATATGTTGCATCTATTTGATTGGAAGACTATTACCTAATGTTACAATAATATGAAAAGAGAAAATATATTTTTTTTTTCAGTAAGTTTTACGCAAAGAAAAGTCATATAACAAAATGAAATAAAAAGAAAAGAGAATGTGGGATATAAGATTGTCACATGAGAAATTGTCCTGGTAGTCTTTTTGACCGGTCTTTTACATTACTTGTCTACACGATAATAAATCTTTAAAGAAGTGTATGATCTTCTGTGCAGATTTTCTGTTGGCTGTTTCCTGTTCTTAATTCCTTGAGAAAAAGGAATGGGTGCGAAGAAATGGTTTAAGATAATAGTCAAATTGAAGAAATCGAAGAAATCCAAACAGGAAAAGGTTATTTCTAGTGTTTCTTTTTTATCAGCAAATACTATATATACAGACATTGTCATAACAGAAGATCCCTAGCACCTAAAACAACAATTTTTCGGATTTCCCCTACCAAAAGATCAACCCTTTTACTGTTATTCCAAATACTACCCAGCGTCCGTAAACAAGCCAAACTGTTTTGCTTTCATCCCTCTCCATAAAGGGACACTGATTTGTCCGAGACCTCTAAAATCTGTAACTGAGCCAAATTAACCCCTAAGCATTTGAGACACCATATTAAAGAGGTTATATCTACTGTTCCTCTTTTCAATCCTTGCATTTCAAGTTTGATAACATTTTGACAGTTTGGAGAGCATTTCTCTGCTTCTCATTAGATATTCTTTCAGCATTAATTTTACCTGTGAAGATTTGAATCTTTTTGAGTTTTACTTATTCCCTTTGACTTGTAGTATTTCATTGGCATTTTTAATAAACTATATAATTTTAAGAAAATCCATATAGTTGAGGAGGAATTCAAAGCTGATAATTTGATATGCAATCCACTACCGGTGTTTGTTCTCTCGTCACTTTCTGAATAGGTACAGTCTACTGATGAAAATTCAAATGAATGTTCAAACATAAAGCAAAGTAGTCATGAGGAGTCAAGTAGCATTCCCAATGAAGGTTTGATGATGGATCGGACAGTTCCGTCAAGGTTGATGGACAATGTGGCAGCTACTAGGATTCAAAATGCATTCCGGTCATTTATGGTACTATATCTGTGTCGTGCTTATTCGTTATATGTTTGACACAATTTTCATTGTGAAGTAAGCGAGACATTCAGTAATTTGCCAAATAAAACAATTAGCCGAAAACAAAAGGTCTAAATTCATAATGTATCTCACTGGTATCTACGTGTTCAGACATTTTCGTTTGCTTCACAATAATCTGTTTTCAATCTCTTTGATGATAAACCAAATTTGCAAGGTTTGAAGGTTTTGCTGCATTTTTCCCTTTTCGCTCCACTGAAAAAAAAATGTAATTTCTTGAAGTGGTGCCTTCTAAACTTACCAAAGTGATGTGGGGTGCAATTTTAATTCACCAACAGCATAAAAGGTTGTACATTATCAATGAAATTCGTGATGTCTTTCTTAAAAAACTGAAAGTGAAGATATTTAAATTTAATGACATGGTGTTGTTATGTTCATATTTCTGCAGAATATGTTCAAATATGTTCATATTACTTCATAACTGATTTTACACGTATCTTTTTCATTTCTTCTCCTTCTCATTTGACTGCTGAAAATAATCAAATGAATGCTCTATTCCGGAACTGGAAGGGATCCTAGGGATATGATGACATTATCTGCTACTGTTTTGCAGCCTTTTACAACAGTACTTGGAAACCCATTTACTTCTGAGTGACTATTGGCATCACGAGGACTCATGTTTTTCTCAAATCTGTTATTTATACCCAGCTGCTTTAACAACAAGTCCTGTCTGTATTAAGGGTGGATTCTTTTCCACTCGTTATGAACTTAACTTTAGATACCCCAAGATGGCACCAAATTTTATGCTTGTACAACTATTTAGAGATATTGATTTGATACTTTTGCTCAAATCTTAAGCAACTTATCACGCTGACTAAGTGAAAATAGATAACTTCCTCCCACTCTCTGTACCCATGCAGGCAAGAAGAACATTACATCATCTAAGGGGAGCAGTGAAATTCGAAGCTTTAATTCAAGATCACCTGGCCAGAGAGCAAACAGCAACTGCACTGAACTATATACACTCATGGAGCAGAATACAAGAACAAATTAGAGCTCGAAGAATCTGTATGATAACAGAAGCCAGGATTAAGAAAAAGAGATTGGAAAACCAGTTAAAACTTGAGGCTAAGATTCAGGAACTTGAGGTAGTAGCCTGGGATTACTTTATTTCAACCGTTGTCCAAGTGTTATTATTATTATTATAAAGGTCCATTTGGGTATACATACTCCTTTCAATGTTTAGTAAAACATGTTTTTTGATGTCAGTTGGAGTGGTGCAGTGGTTCTGAAACCATGGAAGAGATACTTTGCAGGTTACATCAGCGAGAGGAAGCAGCAATTAAACGAGAGAGAGCCATGGCATATGCCTTTTCCCATCAGGTACAAAACATGTTTTGTTCTCTTCATCCATAACATACAAAAGAAAATCAAATTTTGACTTCTTATGTGATTGTGACATTGTAGTGGAGGCCAAACTGTAGCCAGTATTTTGGTCAGGCTTCTTATTGCCTTGGTAAAGAAAGTTGGGGTTGGAGCTGGACAGAGCGTTGGGTCGCAGCACGTCCTTGGGAAGTCCAGGTTCGAGTTCAGCCCTCCAAAACAAAGAAACTCAATGGCCATGATCAAAAAATCAAATTCGACGACATGATCTCCAGTGAAAACAAAGCAGCCTTGGCTAAACCTTCCCAGTCAAACGGGAAGGAAACTGGAAAAGGAAAGGAAAACAGTACTTCAGGACTGTCAAAGAACATCGTTACCAAATAGCTGATACTAATTTGATGGTTTATGGCTTCTTCTTGTTCTTCTTTTGGGGATTTTTTTTTCCATATTTGGCTTGGCGAGAATCTACCATTTGGTGTGTACTTTTTACACTAGGAACTTCACTTGTTATATGCTTTGGCATGGTGTATATGACTATGAATGTGAATTCCCTAGTTATGGTTGAAACTTGAGAAATGGTATTATTATCCCTTTCATTTAAGGGGCAGTGATTCGCATCTTTACTACGAGTACATTTATGCTTTACATATTGGAACTGCAAAGAAGCAGGGAAATTAAATGAAATATCCTCCTGAGGTGAATGATTTCAAATAGACAAATAGTGACAGAGGATGGTCGGCCTCGTTATGGTTAAACCGTCATTAATTATTGCCACATTTTGCATATATGGCAGCCAAGAGTTGTGTGCTGCTTAATGACCTATTCAACTTTTTGGAGTAATGTTATTTATCAACCGACTAGCAGCACCAACAACCAAAAACAATTACTACGATCTCGATAGAGGCCAATGGTTTTTCTGTTTCCTCATTGCATTATCCCCTTGACAAACAAAATTTCCAGCTGGATACTAGAAAATGGTTTTTTAAGGCACTGAGTTTCACGGGGTAGGGGACCAAGAACACACGGACAAGAACCACACTTCGGTGGCACTGACGAGTGAATTCTCCCATAATTGAGCTTCGTTGTAATCATCTCTTACAGACATCTTCCATCTCTCAACTTGTTCTACCTACTAGGATCTATCTACACAGGTCTGGTTATGGAGTCTGGACTACCACGCACAGATTTCCCTACTACTTAATCTCATCTTACTGCATCAAGACTGAGAAATTGATAAAAAATATATAAACGATATTTTGATTCCAATAGGGTGGATCAGGTTCCAAACCCAATGGCAAAAACTAAAAACTACTGTACCGGAAGCTGAAGCTTCCTTTTGGAGAATACTTGAGCATTAGCTGAGAAAGTGGGTAAGCCGACATCAAGATGAATTGAGTTGTTTCCCTTCCTTTTTACACCACACAATCAACCCTTGAGTCACTATCACGAATTATCACATTGTTAAACAGGCGAAAGAGGAACACAAATAAGACATGGGAAAGGAAAAGCAGAAAACCATACTGAATTTAGGAAAATTGCCCTTTTAACAAGCTGGGAATCAACTCACACGCAACTCCTTTCTTTTGTAAAACAGTTTTACTGTTCATAGACAACGACTTATCAGCCAAATGCTCCCAAAATTCAAGCACGAAAGAGATAGATCATTGATATAATACAACAGTAGAATGAATCGTCTTTTTAATTCTTTTGGCAGTATGAGGAAGCTACAGAAGGATGGACGGTCGCATAAGAAAACAGTAAAAAGGTAACAACACACTCATTTCTATCACAGCAAAAGAACCAACCTCTTTCATCCCTTTGACAACCCATTGGCGAATCAGGCATTTTGCAAAACGATTAGAAAATGTCCGTCTCTTTCCTTCTATCGAAACAAGACAATAACAACCAACTCGAACCTTTAGCACACACTAGTAATTATCTATTCGTTGGCTTGTTTGAAATTTGCCCTGTTTTGCAACGGAGATAAAGCCTCGTCCTGAAACTGGCTCTGCACTAAGTTGGAAATACAAGAAAAATGGAGCGAGAACTAGGTGGTGCATAAGTAACAGTAGTAATAGCTACGTGCACGTTTTCAAAACCAAAACTAAGAAACTAGATATCCAAGTACAGACACAGCCACTACAAATTGTATCAAACATCAAACATTCAATCCAACACACAACAATAACCAAAACTAAGAAGTCTCCCTAATGAAACATGACATACATAATAATGACAAATAAATTAACATAACAATCTGGAGAATTCAAAAACCTGGAAATTCAACCCCAGATTTTCTTCATTCCACAAGCGTACTCCACTGAACCGAACCATTCATTCCGAATCCGAATCCTTCGCCTCCTCGCTGCAGAAACAGACCAGGGTTTCAGAGTGAGCAACCGAAGGAACGAAGTCGGCGGTTCAGCGGCGAGAATCGGAGGAAGCAGAGGACGGCTTATCGGACACGCCGTCGTGCTCCTCCTCACCCTGAATTCGTGCCGGCACGCGGAATCCCGAGAAGCCCCCGGGTGCAAATGCCGAAGAAGGAGATGACTGATACACCAACGCCGCCGCTGCCGCCGCAGGCGACAGATAGTGATGCCGATGATAATGATCGGCGGCGGCCACGAACGACGGCGCGTCAATCCACGCACGAACGGACGGGGTGTTACTGGACTGAAGGGGTCCCCTCTGAGAAAAATACTGGCCTTGACCATTTCCATTACCATAGCCAAAAACCACCGCCGGCGACGCCACCGTCGCCGGCCCCTGCAAAGGCGAGGGAGCGTTAAGCGCAAACCCTCCCCCACCTCCACCACCATGAGCTTCATTAGTAGCACTCCCACTGTTGTTCCACGCTACCATGTTATCAAACCCGCCTCCAGCAAAAAGCACGTGCTCGTTCTGGTTATGCTGGAGCATAATCGGGTCCTGCAAGGACTGAAGCGAGAGCCGCAAATCCTGGCTGCTCGTCCTCGAAAGCAAATCCGGCGGGTAGCTCTGGAACTGAACCAAAGACGAAGTCGTTGTAGGGAAGAACGATCTTATCGCGTCGTTATCCAACGGAAGATAACTCGACCCTCCTCCTCCTCCTCCTCCACCATCGTTCTCAAGGTTGTTGTCGTTGAACTGGTTGAGAATTTGAGCATCAGGGTTTGCGTTTGCGTTGGTGTTTGAGGTTGAGTTTGGGTTATTAGGGTTTGTTTTGTCTGATTCGTCGTCGTTTAGGTGGTTGTTTGTTGGGAGGGTGGGTTTCCAGGGAGGGAGATGCGCGAGTTGATCGATGGCGGCCTTGGCCTTGTTGATGAGCCAGTCCACGGCCTTACTGGGCCGGTCGTAGCCCAAGCGATCCTGGACGTCGTAGAATTGAATTGCGGTGTGGGCCGATAGCCGCACCCGGCGGTCACGCGGTCCTTTGGCGGTACACACTTTGCTGTGACGGTCCTTCCGCCCCGTGGACCGCACAATGTGTCCCCCTTCAACTTCCACTATCTCCCCTCCTCCCCTCACCATCCCCTGCCTCCACGACGTCGTTCCTGCATGCTCCACCGAACCCGCAAAAGCCCGTTTCCGTTGCTGGTAACCCCGTTGCTGCTGCTCTTCCGTGGCTGCCGTTTGATGACGATTCCTTGGAGGATCCAGAGTCAAGCAGTTGAGTTTGTTGTGGGTTTGTTGGTTTGAACAGAGGATAGAGGTTTTGGTTAGAGAAAGGTGGAGCCATTCAATATTTTGAGTTCCATGGGAGAGTAGATAAGAGAGAGTAGAAGGGAGGGCCTACTGGGGGAAGATGATGAGAGATTTGAGAATGAATGAATGTTAAAGATGTAATGTAATGACTAGTGTTGTTGTAGTACATTACACATACCATGACACCACCACCCACCAACCCATCCAAAACTCATTCAATCACCAACACTCCCTCTCTTCCTCCCTCTTTCTTCCACTTTTCACCCCCCCCCCCCTCTCTTTTTTATTTTATATTCACCATTTTTACTTCCTAGTCACAACTTCAAACCGTTGGTTACATTACATTACATTCGAAAGGGACACCCCCCTCTCTCTCTCTCTCCCTCTTTATTGCTTAGCTTAAACCATCTCAAGGGCTGAATTTACTTCTTCTCCCAACCCACCCTTTTTATTTTTCTTTCTGGGTTGAGGGTTACTGTTGTACATGGCATCTCAAGGGGCCTCCTTTTTCTTTCTTTTTGGAACAACATTGTTTGTCTGCGTTTTTCCATGCTTGTCCTTTTCCCCCAACATCTTCTTTTCCTTCTTATGCTTTTCAAATTCATTTCACCTTAACACTATTTTACTTCAACAAAATATTTTATTCTTTCACTTTCCGCTCATACTCGTTTATAACAACATTAAAAACTAATAACATGGCGTCATTGTTAACACTTAATATAGATAACATTATTCTCGGATAATATATATGATGACGTCATCACGACCTTATCTTTTTACTTTATTAAAATGTTTTTTTAATTTTTTTAGGTTAGAGATTAAAGATGTGTTAAATTACTTTTTTAAAATATTAATATATATTTAATATTTTTTATTAGCATTAATTAAGAATAAGACTGGATTCAGTTCAAGGAGTAAATCTAAATAAGATCATACTTAAAAATTTTGTAATCTAAGTAGAATCTAATATTTTAAACCTAATATAATACTTTAATAAGTTAAGGTTATAATTGCTTTCCAACTAAGATCTACTGTATTTTGTGTATATTATGACACTAGTTGAAAGAAAAAACATTGATTCTAAGGTTTATCAAAGTGTATTTATTACATGTATTATTAAGTGTGATCTTTTTTTTACAAGAAAGTGTTTAAATTTTGATTCTAAAAACACTTCAACCATTAATAATGTTTATGATGCGTATTTAAGTCAAAGACAAAATTAAAGAATGTGTGATCTAATATTTGTGGCAAAATATGTTTGACTTATAGTACATGAAGAGTTATAACCACCCAAGGTTATATAAGTCAAACTTCTCATTATGATGATGAAAATTGAAAATTAAATTATAATTTTATTTAGTTTCATTACTTACTTATTCAAAACTAAGTTAAAACTATCACTAAATGTGCTTGAAGTGTTTAAGGATCGATGAATAGAAAGCAAAATTTTTTCTTACATTGGATAATGCCTCTTCTAATGTATGGAAAAAATTTAAAAAATAAATAGACCTAAATTGACTTTGTTATATATAGATAAATATTTTGATGTAAGATGTGCCTGTATCTTGAATCTTATAGTTAAAAAATAAATAAAAAATTGAAGGTAGTTAAAAAATGAGTTTGTTATAAGAAATATATTTTGAAGTTGTTATAATTTAATATAAGTTCGTATTTTTATGTACAGTTTTTGGTGTTTTTTAACCTTTACTTGCTTTAAGTACTGATGGTATAGATGTGGGAGCATGGATTGCATCATGTGGGGTTTTGAGGACTGACAGAAATTATTAGAATGTTATGAATGGACCTTGCTGTTATATAAGGCATCTTGCTATTATATAATGAATGATATATTATTTGACTTTTCTTGTCATTAACGTGAATTAGTTATGGATAATTATATAGTATTTAAATTAATTATACTGATATTATGAATTTTATGGATAATTATATAGTATTTAAATTAATTATACTGATATTATGAATTTGAAAGTTAAATACTTTTTTATTTAATTTTTAACCAAGCAAAAACGACATATTTATGTTTTAAGTTTGATTTGATAGACTCTATTTTATCCATTTTACTGCTGTTAATTCTAATTAACTTTAATTATTATACTATATTGATGAGGAAGCACCTCCTTAATTAGGATATAATATCATAAATAATAATTAGTAACTAATATAAGAAAATAGGCTAACTCTTTAAATCCATTAAAATTTCTATAGATACAAGACTAATTAAAATGTAAGAGGAGAAGCCATTGTTATTATTAGAGCCATCCCATCTCTTAAAAAACAATTATAAAATTAAAATTGTTTTATTTAATATATTATAATTATTTATTATTAAAAAATGATGTTTCAGAAATGTTATGATATTCCGTGCTGTTATTGAATATGATTTATTAATATATTTCAAAGTTTATATTAAGAGAACATGATAAATTGACAAATGAAAGGCAACTGCTCTATCGTAAAATAACTTCCAACATTTTATGAAAATGTATTATCCCATATCTTGTCTTATTATAACAATTTGAATAAAAAACCGTAAAAAATATTAATTTATTAAAAAATAATTATGTCATACCTAAAAAAAAGTGAAATAACACGTGTTTACCTAAATTTATGTGAAAAATAAAGGGTAAACAAGTTATTAAGTTTCTTAACGAGTGAGATGGATCTATTTAATAAAATAAAATAAAACAATTAATCTCTCAATATGTAAAAAATACAAATATTGAACAAAAGTTAATTATAAGCCAAAAAGTTGAAAAAAAACTTCACAATGACAAAAAATTCTTTCTAAATTGTTCAAAGAAATAAAAATAATTTTAAAAATAACACTCGGGAATTTTTATATTAAAAAATAAAAAAATATATATTATTAGCTGCTTTTAATTAAAAATTACTTGTATGATTTATATAAATTCTTGTAATTTTTCATCATTCAAATAAATAATATTTGAGAGACTAAAATTTTATGATTTTATAGGATAAATTATAATTTTTTATTTGTGTATGTATGTAGCATCTCGTAATTTTTATAATACTCAACTGAGATTGAGTTTCCAAAATATATTAAAATAATATACATGAACTATTTTCATGAAAACATAATTCATAGAGACTTCTATCTGTTCATTAATAATTTCGAAAACCTGCACTATTATCTACCCTATACAAAGTATAATTATCACATTAACACAAAATCAATACATAAAAGTTAAGATAACATAAGCCACAAATTTATAGATATATAATATATCAATTAATACCGAAACAAATATACGTTTATTATTTAAAAAATATATATATCAAAATTTTAGGTTCACGTTATATCTCATTCTTTACATTAATAAATATTATAAAAAATTACAAACTCAAACTCCTTGAAACACACATATTAAGTAAATATTATTAAATATTAACATTTGATTCATAATAAAAGTCAATAAATGTAAATCATAAAATGAAGGTAATTCATTATATATTTTTTATAAAGCTTTAAGCAAAATTTTATGAATTTTTCAGCACCTAATTTTTTAATTTATATAATTTATAGTATCAACAAAGTTAGGATATATCCTCTTACTAATGAGTTTTAATACTCAATATACTCAATACTATTATAATTCACACTTAGGTCATTATGTTATTTAAGTATTTATTTTGTTATGTTATATAATAAACATATATTTCAATTCAATTAATCTAATATAATATTATTACTAATGAAATATATGAAAATACATATCAATCAATCATATTATATAACATAAGTTATTTAAACACAAATAATTAACATTAAAATAAATAAAAAAATCTTTTCGCTTGAATGATACACTTTCTCATTTATAACTAATATCATCTTTAAACATTATAATTATAGATAAAAGAAAATCAATATTAACTTTTTCCTATCATTATTAGTTATTACTTTGAACGATAAACATCAATTTTAAAACGAGCCGACGTTAAACAATATATATATATATATATATATATATATTAAATCAAAACTATTAGGAAAACCAATAAAACTACGTATAGAATATTTATAGCACTATAAGTTTTCAACCTTCAATTGTATTTAAATAAACATATTTTTTATTGATGGATTTCAAAAACTATAAATTTTCTCAAAAAAAAAAAAAAAAAAAAAAAAAAAAAAAAAAAAAAATAAAAAAATTCACATAAAAAAAAAAATTAAAAAATAACATAAAAAAAATAAATTTTTTAATAAAAGATTTAAAAAACAAAAAATTTTTTAAAAAAAAAAAAAAAAAAAAACTCACAATTCAACACAATTCCAATGTTTTTACATTCAAAGAAATTATCAAAATATCCACATAAACTTACGAATCCACACAAAGATTCAATTATGTACCTAAGTCAATTAACTTAGTTTTATGATAAACTGATTTCATATCATTAGAGGACCTAACCTAGTGTCTATTTTACTTTCAATCTATTCTCCTTAATGTCTTAACAAAACTTTTCCTTACCGAAAGTTAACTTGCCAGGAAAAACAACTCCAGAGTTAACACAATTCCAATTTTAAAAATCTCCAAATAACTTTCAGAAATTAAAACATAATAACATACCATTAAAAACTCAGACCAACACATATTTCAAAATTCTTATCAAATTATATGAAATGTAAAACTCACACATACTACAAGAAGACTTAAACTATAAGAGAAAAAGAAACTTGCAAAGATCAATTGATAACCTTGATCTAGACTTAATCATCTTCTAATTAACATAATCTAAATAAAATAATAATAAATAATTATCTCATAAACTTAGACCGAATGCAATAAATATCGTTCTAGAGACATAAACACTAAATAAAAATGAAATATTTTACTTTCTAATATTTTTGTAAATAATCTTTTTTCATTTAATTTAAATTAATTTTTTTCTAAACCCATAAAAACATGTGGCAATGTATCTTAAAGCTATGGGGTTTAATATATTTAAAAAATATAGATATAATAGTTTTCATTTATTGATGTGTGTGTATGTATTTATAGATAGATGTATTGTCTAAAATGGCCCTAGCATAAAACAAGAAGATTCATGGCTCATGTGCAATAGAATTTTGGAACTTTTTTGAAAGGAACAAAAATTGGATTGTAGCTTCAAATATCGTTCGTCCTTGTGAAGTGTGCAGTCCATTTCTAATTTCAAGAATATGTTCTGGAGATACGAACTCAGATTCTCAGGGATTGTAAAAACAGAAAAAATGAAAATAAGAAAAGTGTTGGATATTAAATTATCTATAGATTAATATTAAAAAATAATTCTTTACTAACAAAAACACACATTTGTATTATATTAAAATATATTTTTTATTATTTTATAAATAAATAATTAAAAAGAATATTAAAAAAATATGTAATTATTATTTAAAAATAAATAAATCATTTAATTATTTTTTAAAATAAAAATTTATTAAACTATTTATTTTATTTAATAAAGAAATTATTTATATTTATTAAATAGTGAAATTATTTAATTAAAATATGAAATTAGAAAAAGAAAATTACTAAATGATATATGTTCTTTGTATAGTGGTATGGATGTAATAATCCTTGTATTTCAAATAGAGTGTTTATATATATATTTTAAATAGAAACTTTATAATTATTAAGTTTCTCTTTGAAGATGTGCTTTCGACATCAACAAGAAGTTAGCGAGTATTCAAAAATATTTTAAAAAATTTGAAGAACAATTTATTTTTTTCTTATGATCTGTTCTTATTTATAAAAAAATAAACTTTTTTGGTCTCAAATATAAATTTATTTTATTTTTTCATTTTAATATTTTTTTCTTAAAATGCCTTAATTTTAATTGATACATGATATTAGATCACATCAATTTCATATACCTTTTTTACAATATTAATAGGAAGATCATTTTATGAAAAGTATTAGGGAATCAATAAAATTTAATACAGTTAACGTATATTTTTAATATGTGTAAAATTTAGTTTTTTGTATTAAGGAAAACAACCTCCTTACTTTAAATATGTAACGTGTAAGTTTATATTGATATTCTGACTATGAAGATTTAGTAAATTGTAGTTTGGACATTTTAAAAAAATTGTGTGAACTTGTTTATTCGTGAACCCTATTACTTTTAAAAGAAATTTTGGGAAATTTGTTTAAAAACTTTGTACAGATTAAAGAAAAATATTAATTGATCATATTGAGAGCATCATATTCAAGAAAACCATTGGATTTGCAGAAAATTTATTATAATAAGTTTATAATCCATTATCATAACTAGATAATAGATATGATGAGAAAAAAAAAAGATAAATATTATTATAACACCCTATTTACTAACACTTATTATAAATGGGAATCTTTAGATATATGAACATAGAAAGTTAAATTACACATTTCCACACAAAGAGATTCACCTAACCAATTTATTTCAAAATGCTACAAAATAATCTGCATATGTATGAATATATATAGTAAAACCCTCCAAATGCGTTTATAACCATCTTTTAGACATGCAGTCTTCTTTGTTAATGTATTAATTATAACTACAACACAACTTTAAATTACAAACATAAGATAAATGAATTATAAATAAAAGATTTTGATATGTGGACACTCTTACTTGTCATAACAATCAAATCATTATGACAGTAACATGATAAAAAGTGACTTTTAATTTAGGGTAGGTCCTGAGAGAAATTTTGCAATTGAAATTTGTTTATAATTAAAAAAGTGCAAGTTTGCTATTCACATTGAGAGCGTGTGTTCCTTTTGGTGTCTCCTTACCTCTCATGTGCTGCGTCTCGGTCTCTCTCTGCCTCTCAGTCTTTCTGTACGTCTTGGTTTCTCTCTGCGTCTCGTGTGCATTGTCGTTTGCGCTAAGGTCTTTGTTGGTCGGTTTGTGATTGTGTGACATAGTTGGCTCTGTCTTTGCATTAAGGTTTATGTCTCTATCGTTCCATTTTCGTGGATGGTTTGTCGACGTGTTCTAGGTTTTCCATGGTTTGGTTTTCCCCTTATTTCCATTTCAAAAACTCTCAACTTCCATTCCTCGCTAACTCCCTTAGTAATTCGGTCAAACACTTCCGCTTTTGTAAACCCGCACCAAGCAATTAAAATTTTGATTCACAAATTTTATTTTAGTGAGCACACATTTTAAAATACCAAAATTACCCTTTGTCACGTATTCAAGACATACATGCAATGTTACTGTTGACATTGCAGTTATCAAATGATCTTTTTCCATAAATAAATTATGATCAAAGATATAAGTTAGTCATGGTTTGATTTAAATGAATAAAAAATCAAATAAACTCTACTAGATCTATTGATCTATTTCAAAACATTGTTGATTACAACAAATCTTAGTTTTAGTCAACACGGACAAACACCTTCTAAAATATTAGTATTAACCATCTTTTCTAACATTCTAAAAGTATAATATATTATTTTAAATATTATGATTAAATGATTTGAATAAAATTTTATATTCTTCATCAATAATTTGAACTAGTATTACGACAAATAAAAAAATGATTTTCTTAAAAATACTGCATCTAATGCAACCATTAGTAATTAAAAATTTTGTCTAATAAATTTGGAGACGTAGAATCTTTGTATGATGAAGATAGAAAACAATTAAACACAAAGTTTTCGTCTAAACTACTATCAAAGTAAAAAACTCTAGGACTTTGTGAAATGCTTAGTCTGATACAATTTGGAGAGACATTAGAGAAAAACAAATTGGATGTGAGAATATAACTCATGCATGACAAATTCATGACGAGGACAAATGGCCTACATACATACATGAAAAATAGATAAAGAAAAATCGTATGAACGAAGTAAGTTATTTCATCTAAGTATTAGAATATGATAACATATTCATAGTCTTAACTAATCATTTGAAAAAGATTAAATATCATAAGATGAATAGATAAACTTACAAGACTGAAAACGTTTTAGGCTGAGTT
>Ga0099825_1005547_pt1 | contig 16134 bp, 9 predicted proteins | sample SiratroredBW_FD_76838 | JGI IMG/M metagenome (GOLD analysis project Ga0099825, IMG submission 76838) | Root nodule microbial communities of legume samples collected from California, USA - Siratro red BW | ecosystem: Host-associated > Plants > Roots > Nodule | place: USA: California | collected...
AATTAAAGTTTCAAACAAGTCGTAGGTAAGTAATTATTGATGTTTATTAGCAATTTGTGAGTGATATTGTTGATTAGAGTAGTTAATTTGTTGATTGGGTGGCTGTCGACGGCGAACAACGACATTGGTAATTTTGGACTGGTCCAGTTTGAAATAGTATTAGTTTTTTTTTTTTTTTTACTTTTGGATTGGCTTAATTCAAAACCTCTTCACCGAGTCCTTAACTTCTATGACAAATTTTTCCTTCACCTCCATATTCTCTTCCTGCAACTCCATACTACATCTTTTTCCAATAGCTAATAAATAATGATTCTCTTACTATTTTTTCCAATGTCTCTTCGGGGAGAGGACTATTTCAATGGTGAGTACCAATGGAGTTAAGGAAGATAAGTGACAGTGGAGTTAAGCAAGGTGAGTGATGATAGATTTAGGGACTGCTCACTCCGTTTAGGGTAAGGAGAGTATCTGTCATAGAAGTATCTATTTATAGTATTTTTTAGTCAGTAGATCAAGATGGATTTAGGGTTTCTGTATATTTATTGAGTTTGTCTAGAGTTGGTAGGTAGTTGAATACAAATAGATTTAGAGTTTGTGTCTATGTACTAAGTCTGGTTGAAATTATTAAATAGTTATATTTAAATAGATTTAAAGCTTGTTAGTATGGATAATTAAAGTGAAGTTAAGGTTTCTAAGTGTCTGTTATTGGAATGTAGTTATCTCAGAATAGTATGTGATTAGAATGAATTTAAAATTTTTAATTAATTTTAAAGCATGTTAATATTAATTAAAGTTTGTAGTTAAAGTAAAGTTAAAGTTTTTAAGTATATAATTTTTCTTGAAATGTAATTAAATATGTTAGTGTATAATAAGTTTAAAGTTTTTAATCAGTCTTAAAGTAAGTTTAGGATTTTTTTTAGTGTGCCTTTATAATGTTTTAATGAATATGTTTTATTTTTTTAAAAGTGACTAATTTTTTAGAAAACTATTTTAGAGACAAGTCACCCTCTAATTTTTAGATTGGTTATCTAATCTAAAATGATTTTTTTTTTTTTAACTTTTAGATCGATCAAATCCAATCTAAATGCAGAATCCGATGATCTAAAAGATTTTGAAAATCGGTTTTTAAATGAAAATGTAAAAACACTTACCATTTTCATATTTTTATAAGGGTATTAATATCATTTAAGATTTTATATAAGTGCAGGATGAGATCTTGAATACTGGTTCTTCCTACACCTTTAAGTCTTTGTTCATGCACTCCAAAATTTCAAAGTTATCTGAAACACCCCTAAAATAATAGTACGGAGAAAACTTTAAACCTTAAATCTGTTTTTCACTCACCTCTCTTCATCCCATTTGTGCATCGCCACCTCCAAGCATCTCCAGTCATGCTGTTTTTTTGCTGCGTTCACCGTTTTGGTTCCGTCATACATCAATAGCAACATATTTGAGAAGTATTTGAGCTATGCATAATACAGTAAACAATTTGTGATATATTTGAGTGATTTCGTTAGGTTTTGTATGATTTAGAATGTCCAATTTTTGAACTCAAACAATAAATTCCGATTTTATTGTTTCGTAACACATTTTCATCATCCAAAAATAACTTTTTGAAATCATTCATTCTGTAACTCATTTTTAAAATTTAAAATGAATTCCAAAACCTCTATTCCGTAATTAAACTAGGAATAAAATAATAATTAGGAACAATTTTGGAATATTTTAAATTTTTGGAGATCCAAGACTTGGGATTACATGAAGGATGGGTGACGATGAATTTAAGAATGGTGGATGACAATGGTTTAGGAGTGACTCTCACCTCAGAAGGTGGGTGATCCCTCAAGGGTTTAGAATAAAGAGGGTCTTTAATAAAAAAGTTTGTATTTATTTATTAAGTCAGTAGATAGTTGTGTCCAGATAGATATAGGGTTTGTATTTATTTATTAATTTTTTTTAGATTATTATGGAAATAGATTTAGGGTTTGTGTCGATTTATTGAGTTTGATTAAAATTATTAAAAAGTTGTCTAAATTGTATTATTATTATTGGTCAGTATACTCAAGTGTTGTGACTTAAAATTGGTTAGTGTATGATTAAGGTGAGTTTAAAGCTTTTAATTAGTTTTAAAATATATTTAAAACTTTGAGTATGTGTAGGTTAATGGTCTAACACTAGGGACAAATAAAATTATTTTTTAAAAATTAAAAAAAGTTAAAACAAAAATATTTATTTAGTTTAAGTTTAGATGCTATTTTTTTCTTATTTTAAAAAAATAAAAATATAATATTTTATTGTTTTTCTCTTTTACTTTCATTTTAAAATAAAACATACAAAAAAATATAGTTTATATTTTTATCATTTTGGATAAAATAAAAAAAAATGTTTTCACTTACTTCATCATTTTGGTTGAAATTAAAAAAAATAAAAGTTTTGTCTCATTACATTTTTATAAATAAATTTTTAATAAGTAATGGAAAAGATAAAAAATTAGAAAAAAATGGTCTTATTTTAAAAAACTAAAATAAAATTAATCTAAAGAACCTCCTGAGTTTGACTTGTGTCGATTTTGTATCTAAGTATTTTATTTCCGTTTTAGCAACAATCTCTAGCACTTGACACAACAAAAGCTTTCAACCCCACATTCCTTCCACTCTTATGAGTTCCTTGCTCGATCTTTTCTTCAAATTCAAAGGGATTTACATAAACGTAACCATTAAGGGAATACTCAGTTCCTTTAAATAGGAAACCAGATTTGGAGGAATTTACATTGAAAATATCCTTCGCCTTTTCAACATCGTGTATTTAGCAAAATGAGTAAATAACAGTATTGCCACAACAGTATGACAACCATGCTGCATAATCCTACCATGAAACATTTTTCTTCCATTATTTGACTCAAACATGTACTCAATACAATAGATGTCTGGAAAGTCATCGAACATATACTCAACACAATAGATGTCTGAAAAAAAATCTTATACTTAACACAATAGATGTATATTTAGGGTTTAGGGTTTATGTATATTTATTGAGTTTGTCTGGTGATAGGTAGTTGTCTACAGATAGATTTAGAGTTTGTGTTTATTTATACGAGTCTGATTGAAGTTATTATGTATCTAAATGGATTTAGAGTTCGTTGATATGTATAATTAAAGTGAAGTTAAGGTTTTGAAATGTTAGTGTAGTTAAAACTGGTTACTGGGTGATTAGAGTGAGTTTAAAGTTTTTAATTAGTTTTAGACCATATTTAGATATTTTTGAGTATGTGTAGGTTAATATAATAATTAGTTTGTTTTTTTAGGAAGGCTCTCTAGAGTGTTGGTTAAAGTGTATGGTTAAAATAAAGTTAAGATTTGTAAGTATCTAAACATAGTTAAATTTGTTAGTAGATAAGAGTTTAAAGTTTTTAATTAGTTTTAGAGTCTCGTTATTATAATATAATTCAATATTTAAATTTGTATTTTAAAATATATAATTTAAAACATAAACTTGTATTATGAATTATATTTCAAAGTATAAAATATTGAATTTTAGATTTTTAGATTTCATAATAGAACTAAAAATTGAAAATAATTTTAGATTAGATGATAAATTCAAAGTTTTTAAATTTATATAGACATATAGGATGAAATTATGAAGATGCAGCAATAAGGATCCTAACTTGTATGCATGAATCCACTCTTTACGTGCTACCTAGCCAGTGGATTGATCCAAATGTCTAACTAACTTTGTGTTTCATTCGAAAAGCCAAGTGCAGAAAGATAAAAAGTATGAAATTATGATAAAAGCATGCAAATCAATAAATAAAATATTAATAGCAAGCATAAAATATATAAAAAAATGTACATTATACCCTATTCTATCTTCACATCTTAGGGAAGATTTGTGAAGAAAGTTTGTCACTTTCATTTTTATATACATTAATTTTATTATTAACTTATAAATACTTATATTTATATTATAATAGATTAAATATAATTAATTGTGTAATATAATATAATAATAATAATTACAATAATCAAAATAATAATAAAAATATAAAATAATAATAAAAAGTATTAATAAAAAATTATAAATAATAATTATAATAATAAAATTATAAAATTAAAAAAAGTTATTTTATCAGTTATATTCATCATTTTATTTTTAAATTTATAATCTTTTTTCTTCCACTAATTAACCTACATATTGGTTAACTATATCAAACATTTTCCATTCTAAATGCATCTATTATCAAAATTAACAATTCATTTTTTCTATCGTATTGGTTCATTTTCTAATATTTATATATTATCAAAATTAATTATTAATTAATAAATAATTTTATATCTATAAAAATTATCAATATAAACTTTTAATAAAAATATAATTATTTTATTAAAAGCATCATTTAAAAATATATTATTAAGCTTAAAACACCATTTCAAGATTTTCTAATGTGTGGTTAAAATGAATTTAAAAATTTTAATTATTTGTAGTTAGAGTGTATTTTTTAGTTCGTTCTAGGATTTACTGATGATTAATATGGACAAAGTTAAGCGACTAAAATATTAGAAAAAAAAAAGAGAGAAAGTAAAATAAATTACAAAAACAAAAAGATTCAAAAGAAATTGTGAAATACTTGTTGTGATATTTTTATTTTTATTTTCTTTAACTAATCTTTACCTAGATACAATAGTTTATGGGTTTGTTGACTACCAACTATCTGATTATAAAATTTATAAAAATAGCATGTTAGTAAAGTATATGAAAATAAGGGGTGCATAATAACTTTCAAGATATCTGACTATTATGGACAATGACTCTTTCAGGTATATATGATAGTGAATGGATGACAATGGATTTAAGAAGGATGGGTGATAATGGATCTAGGGAGAACAAGTAACTGACAGTTCAAAAGATGGGTGTTAACTCAAGAATTTAGAGTAAGGAGAGTCTCTGATAGAAAAGTTTCTATTTATAGAATTTTTGTTGAAGTCATTAGATAGTTGTGCCAGATGGATATAGGGTTTGTGTATATTTATTAAGTTTGTCCCAAATCATTACATAATTATGTACCAATAGATTTAGGGTTCGTGTTTATTTATTGAGTCTGACTGAAGTTATTACGTAGTTGTGTCTAAATATATTTAGGATTTGTTGGTTTGTGTACTTAAAGTGGAGTGAAGGTTTTCAAGGGTTGTGGCTTGAGTGTGGTTAAAATTGGTTAGTGTGTGATTAAGGTAAATTTAAAGCTTTTAATTACTTTTAGAGTATATTTATAACTTTTGAGTGTTTGTAGGTTAGTTGTCAACACCCAATCTATATATTATCAAGATTAATTATTGATTAATATTGATTTATTTTCTAATATTTATATATTAATAAAATTAATTATTAATTAATAAATAATTTTATATCTATAATAAATTATTAATTAATTTAAAACTTTTAATTACTTGTAGTTAGAGTATATTTTTTTTCCTTTCATGATTTATTGATGATAATATGGACAAAACTAAAATCTTAGGAAAAGAAAAAGAGAAAGGAAAATAAATTACAAAAACTATTTGTGACAAGAAATTCATGAAATAATTACATTGTGATATTTATTTTTTTAACTAATCTTCACCAAAATAAAGGGTTTATGGATTTCTTGACCACCAACTATTTAGTTATTTGTAATAGGGTTAAAGTTTATAAGAATAGTAGGCTAATCAAGTGTCTGAGAATAACTAGTGTATAATAGCTCTAAAGGTATCTGACTATTTTAAACAATGACTCTTCAGGTACATCGTTGTGGGTGGTGACAATGAATTTAGAAAGGATGAGTGATAATGAATTTATGAATGATGGGTGATAATGGATTTAGTTAGGGAGAGTCTCTGAGTGACAACTCAAAAGGTGGGTGCTTTCCCTCAAGGGTTTTGAGTAAGGAGAGTCTTTGCAGAAAAATATTTATTTATAGATTTTTTGTTAAAATGAGTAGGTAGTTGTGTACATATGAACATAGGGTTTCTATCTATTTTATTAAGTTTGTCTGGAGTTATTACATTAGGCAAAGATGAGTTTGTGTCTATTTATTCAGTTTGGTTGAAGTTATTAAGTAGTTGTGTCTAAATCCATTTAGGTTTTGTTGGTCTATGTACTTAGAGTAGAGTGAAGGTTTCCAAGTGCTATGGTTGCTCAAGTGTAGTTAAAACTAATTAGTGTGTGATTAAGATGAGTTTAAAGCTTTTAATTAGTTTTAGAGTTTATTTAGAAATTTTGAGTGTGTGTAGGTTAATTGTCAACACCCAATCTCCTATAGACAAATAAAATTATTTTTTAAAAATAAAAAAAGACATCAAACTATTTTCAAATAAAAATGACATTTGTTATTTACACTCATCTTCTCAATCCGCACCTGTCCCTCTTTCTACTCACTTGGCCGCAACGAATCTATTTTCCTATACCCCTCTCACATACTCTTTAGTATTTCACATTCCGTAGTATTAATTAAAATTAAAGAGATTTCATTAGATTTAAATTATACTATGCAATTATTTTTAATTATTAAGATATAATAGATAATTAAGAGGATTCAATTTTAAGTTTTTTCTTAATAATGAGCCTTGATTAAAAAAAAGTACAAAAAGAATTAAAAAGTAAAAAAAAATGATAAATTTTTAAAAAAATTTGAATCTCCTGTCATGTGTTAATATCAATAGAGTCCGGGACCACTGTTAAATAACTCTCAAGATATCTTATTATTTTGGATAATGACTTTTCATGTACACCACTATCAATGACAATAAATTTGGGATAATGACTTTTCATGTACATAATTATCAATGATAATAAATTTGGGATAATGACTTTTCATGTACACAACTATTAATGACAATAAATGTTGGATAATGACTTTTCACCTACACGACTATTAATGACAATAAATTTTGGATAATGACTTTTTATGTGCACGACTATTAATGACAATAAAAAAGGTCAAAAGTTTAGGATTCCATGAGTTTTTGTTGTAAAAGTATCTATTTATGGTGGGTTTTTTCCAATAAATCTACATGAATTTAGGATTTTTATATATTTATTAAATTTGTCTAAAGTTGATAGGTAGTCGTGTTGTTGGTAGTATCTATTTATGGTGGTTTCTTTGGGTTAGGGAATCTATTTGAATTTAGGGTTTATGTATACTTATTGAATTTGTTTAAAGTTGATAAGTAGTTGTGTTGTTGGTGTGTATAATTGAAGTGACGTTAAGGTTTTTAAGTATATATAACTTTAGTTGAAAACTGAAACTTTTATATTATGTTATGTTCACCAACCTGTGTAAATAAAGATTACCATTTTTTGTGGGAGATGATTGATTGAGAATGGGTGGTGAGTCGTGGTGGAACATTGTTGAGGTGTTTTGGACTTAAGGGAAGTGAAGATGACATGGATTGAATTTATATTTCTAATTTTGTAATTCAGTTAGATTACAAAATTTAGAATGTTTTCTTGTTTGAAATTTAAATTTAGATCAGTTTATTTCAAAATACGCCGATGATTTTTAAATTAGTTTAATCTAACATAGAAGAAAATGTATCTCGGGTTATATTTTTTGAATTTCAACTTGAAAGTTATCTTTTATTTCAAAATGAATAATTTAAAAGATAAGATTATATTATGAAATAAGCTAATTCGAAAATTGATTTTATATTTCAAAATAGGTTAATTCGAAAACTAATTTTATATTTTAAAATAGATTAATTTAAAAGCTAAATTAATATTTTGTAACAGGTTAATCTATAATATAATTTTATACTCCGAATTTGTATCCGAAAAATAATTTTCACCCATCACCCACCTTTACATTCTTTTTTCTAATAACACTAAAGTCCTTTTTGACAAGGATCTTTGAAAATATAATATTCTATAAGGTGCAGGAAGAAGTTATGGAAGTGCAAGAACAAACTGTTTAAGTTTTGTTGTTTTTTCTTTTTTTTATGGTTTTGTTGGAATGGGTTTTTGAGAATTTTCTAAATAAGATTTTGTAAAATGCTTCCGGATTTGCAGTTCGAGAAGGTATTGAGTGGGGTGTGGAGTGAATTCGAATTGGAATTTCAGAACAGTGGAATGATTTATAGAAAATGAGTTATAATAGGCATTTCTAAAAATATTTTCTGGAATGTAAAATTTATGTTTAGAAAATATTTGTCAGAAGTTATTTAATTATAAATATAAAAGATATAATCATTTCAAAGTTAGTGATGGGTGCAGGTTAAATAGTTAGTCAAAGTTTTCAGAAAGTAAGTGAAACCTTTTACACCTATTCTATTACCTCTAAGAAACTCACAAGCCTCTAGTGCCCAAATTAATAGATAAATATAAGTGATAAATTACACCAATATAACTTTTATCAAATATTATATTATCAATAAATTTATATATTTAAAAAGTTAAATTTATCAATGCTACAAGTAATCATAATTAAGTATTATGATAAATCTTTATATTGAATTTTGTTAAAATTGAACTATAATAATAAATGATAAAATAATTCACATTTTAATACATTTTAAATAAATATTGAATAATTTTATAACTATAAACTTTCGTATTAGATTTGCAGTAGTTATTAAATGAAATAAGAAGTTTCATTATTTTCTATAAAGTCATGTCACAATATTGAAATTATATGGTGGAAGCAACAATAAAATAGAGAAAAAAAGGTTAAATATTTTCTCAGGTTGTTTTTCTTCAGGCAAAAAAAAAGGGGTTGTAAATTTTTTAGTAAGTCATTCAGTCATGAAATTCTTTAGATAGGGTTTAGTATTTAGGTTGTCCTCTACACCATGATATTAGAGATGATGAAGAAATGAGTACACAATCAGAACATGATGGAAATGAATTAAAGATGTCTCTTAGCAGAGAGAACTAGTGTTTTTATTTCCATATTTTAATATAATTTGTATTTCTTTTTTCATTAAATTTAATTATATTATTTTGCATATCTTGAAAACTGATCACTCTAAGATACAATCTTAGCTATCAATTTAACCACTAACTATGCTATTAATTAATCGCACTATAAGAAATTATCATAAGATTAACAACCTCAATGAGTCAATCTCTCATAAAATTTGAACTAGAAATAATTTCAATCCAACTCATTTTATAATAGTCCGAAAATTTTCAAATCATAACATAAAATAAATGAGTGTTGGCTTCTTATAAGATAATTTTTTTGAAATAGATAATTCATATCATACATGCACATCTTCAAATGAAAAAATTATGTCATCATAATAATAATTTAATAGAAAGAATTAGAACTGAAGTCTCATACTAATATGATATAATTTTAATAAAAAAATAAAACTGAAATCGTAATACAAATTACCTATTTCTATAATTTTTTATCCGTATTATAAGAAGAAAAAATACACTTTTGAGTGCTTTTTGCCTAATGTGTTGATTCCTAAATTTTAAAAAGTAAAAAATTAATAACCATTTATATTGATATCTTATATATATATATATATATATATATATATATATATGAGATTTTATATATAAAAATTAATAACTAAATATTTAAATAACTAAACAATATTAAGAGTTTTAACTCCTTCAAATTGTATTTTCTCTTAATAAAAAAAAAAAATAAAAAAAAATAGATCCACTACTTATGACTTTTTCGTGTAAGATATATTATAAATTATGACTTTGCTGTGACAAAACTCTCAAAAATTACTTATTTGAGAATAAAATATAGAAAAAAAAAATTTAAGGTCAAATTAGTTCATATTCAAATTAAAATAAAATCTAAAAATATTATATAAAATAACTCTTCCAAATTAATTAACTAAGCAGAGAAATCAATTACAACTTATGCCACAAATGACATTTCAGCCTTACATTTCAAGATAACATTCACAACATGGGAAACAAAGGCTCCTAAGTCCATCCCAATTAAGAAAAATTAAACATTAAGCATTTTTATTAAAAACTAAAAAATATTAACTTAAATGAAAAAAGGTGCTAAAATTTACTGTTTAATCTTCAAAGCATACTCTACACTACACTCTTCTTTCTCCTTCTACAACTGCACCATTTTTCTTTCCAACATTCATTTTATGAAACTCTTTCAGTTTATGACCCATTGGCACACCCTTTTGCTTCATCTCCTCCAAAAGTGACATTACTTCTTCACCCTTCTTCAAATTCACCAACTTGCTAGCCAAAACCCCAAGAAGTTGAGCATCCAACAATTTATCCTTCCCAACAAAACTCCTCACATACCTCATAGCATGTTCATAGCACTTCATTCTCAAAAGGGTCCCAATAACATACATGTGTGTTGAGTACAACATGTACACTCCATCATCCACCATCCTCCTCAGTATCACCATAGCACCATCAACCTTCCCCGCCCTACACGCGCCCAACACCAGCGCGTCGAACGTACGCGAGTCCGCCGCTATACCCTCTTCCTCCATCCTCCTCAAAACTCCGGCCGCCGCTTCAAACTCTCCGGCGTAGCAGTAAGCCTTCAGAAAAAGGTTGTGGCCCACCAAGTCCAGCCCGATACCGAACTCAGCCATTAAATCCACCACGCGCCACGCCTGGTCCAGGGATTTCTCCCTTGTCAGGGAACTGAGGATTGGGTAGAAGGTGCACGCCGTTGGTACACAGACTCCGCCACGCGCCAATGACTCCACCACGCGCAGCGCCTCCTTCGTGCGCCGGATCTTGCAGAGGCGCGTGACAAACAGATTGAGCGCGTTGCCGCGCGTGAGGCCTTCGTTGAGATGGGAGAGGGTTTCAACGACTTTATCGATGAGAGAGGGAGAGCAATTAGAGTGAGTGATGAAACTGAAGGTGCGTTTGCTGTTTAAGAAACCGTCTTGGACGCGCTTGTTGAGGACATCTCGGAGCGCACTGTAGTTGCCGGAGCTGGCGGCGTCTGTGGCGAGGTCGTCGTAGTAGGCACCGGTGGGGTCGTCAGGGAAGGGTTTCGCACTTAGGGTTTTTGCAGAACAAACACTTACGGTGAAGAGAGATTTCAGAGTTGTGTTTGGGAGTTTGCGGAGAAACGACATCGTTTTTTTTTGTTGTTGTTGTGTTTGGAGTGATTGAAGTGAAGCTAGGAGAATCTAACAACATTGTGGGACTAAAATGAGGTTGCACCATTTATATATTATATTTTTATTTTAAAAATATATAGGTTTTTCTTTAACTTTATCAACATTTATTTTCTTATGATTAAACTTACAACTTTAATAGAATATAGAAACATGGGAAACACATTTAAGAAATTTTTATATTGAATATAGATTTTTTTTAATTTTTAATTCCTCTAATAAAATAATAGTTAATTATATTTTAATCTCTAATAAAAAAATATTGTTATGAACTAAATATATTTGGTTAACATTCATAAATATCACTCTTCATATTACTGAAAATGTGACTTAATCCTAATAATAAAAATAACAACAGATATCTTAAAAGAATTATGCTTAATTTTATTTACCTATAGGTTATAAAGAATAGATAAATCACTTGATAACTTCTTTTAAAATGTTTCAATTAAAAAAAATCTTTTAACAAATAAATTTTTATTATTTATTTAATAAAATAATAACTAAATAATTATTCTTTATTTTAAAATAATTAAATTTTTAAGAATAATCACTGCATAATTTTATAATATTATATTTTAAGATATATATATATATCTTCTTTAAATTATATTATTGGTAGTGAAATGAGAAAGATATTAAACCTTTATTAAATTTATATTATTATTTTATCACATATTAAAAAAAAGTTATTTAATTCCTTATACGGGTAAAAAAAAACCAAAGATTGTAATACAGTTTCAGTATACTAGTAACTGGTGACTACTGACAAGTAAAACGAAGCGTTTGAAACTGAGAAGGTGATGCACTGTTCTCTTCTTCGTTATTTCAGAATTTCTAACATGCACAATTAAGTTAGGGTTTCAGAATTTCGTATTTCCGATCACCTCTTCACTCACATAGACAGTGATCTCTCCGCGGTTTTCTGTACGACACTCGAGAGATTGAAAGACTAGGACAGCAGCATTATACGACAAGGTACGACGATTTTGTTTCCTTTCCCTTTCTCCTATCCAATATAAAAGGGAAACAAATCTTTAATTTTTGTGTGTTTTTGCATCTTGGAGTTTTTTTGTTATATATATATATTTTTTTTAATTGTAGAATTCTTATTCCATTGGGTGTTTTGAAGTTTTGTTTCTTGCTGATAATTTGACATTTTTATGATTCTGGAACTCATTGTCTGTGCTTTGGGAATTTCCCTATGATCGGAGTTTAAATTTATACGTCGGTTGCAATGTTGTGTTATGTTAATTGTTAGGTTTAGGTTATGCTGTGGTTCTGCAATTGGCATTGAGAATTTGAGACCTGATGATTGATGATGTTAGCAGTGGCAATGAGTTATGTGGATGATGATGGTTCTTCTGCCTCTGGAGAGGATGTAAACATATTGGATGGACACAAGCATCAGGCTGCCATGGCATCTAATTCCTGCAGTGGCCGGAAGAGAGGCCGGAAAGCCACTGGAAATGCTATAGTGGATGCTATGCTGGAGATAGTGGCTGCTTCAAAGATGAGGGCAAGTGCAATTGCCAAGAATGAGGAAAGTTTCTCTATAAACAACAGCATCAAAGTGTTGGATGAGATGCAAGGTGTTGATAAGTGGATTTACTTTCTTGCTTTAGACTTGTTTGAGGACCACCCTAATGCCTGGGAAGTTTTTATCTCTCTTAAGGATGAAAAACGATTGTCGTGCTTGCAGGGCAAATGTGGTGTTTCCTCTATTTGAATTGTTTGAGAAAATTTCCCATATTTTATTGTTAAAAATTACCCTATACTTTTGTACAGTTAAATAGACTGCAAGGGGTGATGTTAGTTAGTGCTTTTTCTTGTTTTGATTTGTGCTTAATGCCTAGTTTGAGTTTGGAATTTTGGATGCAAAAAAGCAGTGTTTTTAAGCTGTATATTGACTGTAATGCTTTCCAAGCCTTTGAAATAGATATATCAGAGACATATTATCTTTACTATTCGAACTCTTGAAGTTTATCTTTACAGATACACCAATTAGCATGGATGACATTGACCTAGAATTGGATGAGATGGAACTGGTTGCTGCTGCAGCTGGATACTATTACTATAGCTGTCTGACCAAACAACCTTCACGTGGTTTATCACCCAGGAGATGCGAATTTATGACAGAAGTGCTCAATGGGCATGATGACTTTTGTAGGGAAATGTTGCGAATGGATAAGCATGTATTCCATAAGTTGTGTGACATTCTCCGTCAAAGAGCCATGTTGCGTGATACTTCTGGTGTGATGATAGAGGAGCAGTTAGCAATATTTTTAAACATTGTTGGTCATAATGAACGTAATAGGGTGATTCAAGAGCGCTTTCAACACTCTGGTGAAACCATTAGCCGGCATTTTAATAATGTCTTGAAGGCTATTAAATCATTGTCACGTGAAGTTTTGCAACCTCCTCAGCTCACAACACCTCCAGAAATTCACAACAATGCTAGATTTTATCCATATTTCAAGGTTACAATGATCTATGTGTTGCTTCTCCCTAAATACTCTCTGTAATCCAACTCACTAGTGTAAGTTTATCTAACCTCTCCCTTCCACCTCTAACATTTCAGGATTGTATAGGAGTAATTGATGGTATGAATATTCCTGCACATGTCCCAGCCAAAGATCAATCTCGATTCCGTAACAAGAAAGGTATCCTGTCTCAAAATGTTTTGGCCGCTTGCACATTTGACTTGCAGTTTATATTCATTTATCCTGGCTGGGAAGGCTCTGTCACTGATTCACGAGTGTTAAGGGCAGTCCTTGATGACCCAGATCAGAATTTCCCTCAAATACCCCAAGGTTTGTTTGTTATTATATCTCAAGATTTGGGTTCATTATCTTTCCATATTAGACATTGTACTAATAGTAACTTAATGTATTTTTTTTTTCTTTGGATTTATTTCACAGGAAAGTATTACCTTGTTGACAAGGGATATTTAAATACTGAAGGGTTCATTGCTCCTTTCCTAGGGGTTCGGTATCAGCATTATGAGTTTAGAGGTGCTAATCAATTGCCAAGAAATGCAAAGGAGTTGTTCAATCACAGGCATTGTTTTATGAGGAGTGCTATCCTGAGGTCATTTAATGTCTTGAAAACTAGATTCCCAATCCTTAAACTTGCTCCTCAATATTCCTTCCAGATTCAGCGCGACATAGTCATTGCTGGATGTGTTCTTCACAATTTCATCCGCCAAGAAGAAAGAAATGACTGGATATTCAATAGCGTTGGGGGGTCACCGGTGGAGGAAAATTCAGATCTTGATGAACTTCCTGATGCGTCGATGCATTCTTCAATAGAAAGACAAATTGCATTCACATTACGTGATTCAATTGCTGCATCTATGTGGGATGACTTCTTGACAAAATGGGATGAGTGGTGAATCATGTTGGCTGGAAGAGGTGTCATAACTTGGTGACTCTATGTGGTTTTGTTGCAAAGGCAACCACATGACTTTGATCATCCATCTGCATGGAACTGAGACCACCTTAATGTGATGTAATTTGATGTTATGGTCAATGCTCAGCATTTGGTGAGTAGCTTGAAATTTTGTATAGGCTGTGTATATCTTTGTCAAATAATAGTTTTATTGAAATGGAATTATGAAGGTTGCTTTGTTTAGATGCAAATATTTCTTTAGAGGTAAATGTTATAGCAGCATGATGCATTCCTAGTTTGCAATAACAGATGCAACTACTTTTGGAAAATTTTATTTGGCTGAAAAATGACACATTCAATATTATCTTTTCCCCATTTTACATTAGATTTAATTTCCATGATGGTTTTACAATATCAAATCAACAAACTAACATAAGCTAGTTTTATGAAATTTTTACATGTGAGAGTTTTTGCTTATGTGAATTAGTATTTTAGTTTGAAATGAAAGAATTTAAATAAAAGTATCAAGATTCAAGATGTGCATTCTATTGTAGAGCGTATTAAAATTAGGTTAAGAATTCAAATTAAATATTATCATTAGAGTGAAAATAAGTATTCTTAAACATTGCATGACAGCGAGAAATAAGTTTAAGAATTGAAGTTAAATTCTATCGTAAGAGTGATAATTGGTAAGCATTTTTAAATCTTATATGATAAAAAGAGAACTACATAAAGAGAGTTATTTACTGAATACAAGTTCTTTGATTTCACTTGACTCGTTTTAGCCTATGCTACTTTTTTTTTCTTGCATAGCTAATCCCGTAGGAATTTATTCTTACAAAAAGAAGTCAAAAGTCATGGTATGAACTATATACATATTTTTAATTTCAAATTTTACGACATATTTGATAGAACATTATACTACGATTAATGATAAAACTTCGCGTTATACATACATAAAATATTAGATTGTAATAGTATATAAACATAATATTACACTACTTTATATAATAATCCATATTATTCAGTTGCAAAATCAATATTTCCTTTTTACTTTTTTTGGAAGACAAGTGTTGTCATCTGCAGAAGGAGGTGGAAGCCATGAGTTCATGATGTGGGTAAAACCGAATCTTTTCAAAGCATGCCCTTTCACCCATCCTCATAATTTTCCAACTCAACTCAATAACCACAAAGAACTTGAGGGGTAGGAATAGCAATAGAAGGGTTCTTTTAAAAAGAAAAAGGAACTTTATGGTATCAAGAGGAGCAAGTATAGCCTTTGTTCCTACAAGGTAACCTCTAAGAAACTCACAAGCCTCTAGGACCCAAATGAATAAATAAATATAAGTGATAAATTACAGCAATATAACTTCTATAAAATATTATCAATAATTATATATATATATATATATATATATATATATATATATATATATATATATATTTATATATATAAATATTACTATTTATAAATAATAATTAATTATTATTATATTTTTTTATATTTCATTTTTAAAAAATAAATATAAATAAATAAAAAAATAAATAATTATTATTTACAAAAAAAAAAATAGATATATATAAATATATATATATATATATATATATATATATATATATATATATATATATATAATTA
>Ga0099825_1005548_pt1 | contig 16134 bp, 14 predicted proteins | sample SiratroredBW_FD_76838 | JGI IMG/M metagenome (GOLD analysis project Ga0099825, IMG submission 76838) | Root nodule microbial communities of legume samples collected from California, USA - Siratro red BW | ecosystem: Host-associated > Plants > Roots > Nodule | place: USA: California | collected...
ATATATATATATATATATATATATATATATATATATATATATATATATATATATATGAATTTATTTATATAATTAATAATGTGAAAAAAAAAACTTTTATAAAAAAATATAACAGAAGATATAATTTCTACATTTCATCTTCATTGAAAAATACACCTTCTAATTCTGGTTCATGAAGAGATAAGCTGGTAGTTTCAAGAATTCCATTATCATTCAATGATAAGTCATCTCCTGCAATATCCCACAATTTAGTTTCCTCTTATTTGTATTTTGAGGAGTTTCTTGAGAGAAAACGAAGATTACTATGGACATAAACTAGATCTTCTGCCCTTTTAGGTGTCATCTTATTTCTTTTCAAAGAATGTATAAGAGAATAGGTACTCCAATTCCTTTCACAACAACAAAGTACCTCATCAAACATTTCTTCCTCTCATGAGTAAGTTCACCATCCTGATGTGGAGTAAGTCTTTGTGAATCTTTACTTAACCATTCATGACTATAATATCTACAACATTATAAATATAAAAATAAATAAATTAACATAATATTATAAATTTATAATCTTATAAATAAGATAAACATAACAAAAATAATCATAAAATAATTTCACATTACCTTGGATTTAAATAATGAGCAAGACAATGAAGAGATGTGTTACTCTTGGTCCAACGATCAATTAATATTGAGTTTACTATCTCGAAAAATGATGAATGTTCAACTTTTGTCTTTCTTTCATGCTCAAACATAACCTTTCTCACCTTTTTAATCATTGAATCTCACATTTCATATATTAAGTGAAGAGTAGTCATATATGTATCTATTTTTCTAAGAACATCATAAATAGGGGCAGTAAAAGCAAGTATGTAATCAACCTTAATCCACCAATTATCATCCAATAAAAATTCTTTCATTGATTGTCCACATCTTCTTCTTTGTAAGAGGATCATTCATCACTAATAACCATCTCTTGAAGTCCTTTTTTCAAACTTTCAAATCTTTTTAGCATGACTATAGTTGAAGCAAATCTTGTTTGAGCAACAGAAAGCAACTTTAATTAGTTGAACCTATTGAACATTGATATTCTCATAGAATGTCCAACAATAAATTTTTTAATAAATGTAGCATCATCAACAATTTGTGAGATCCAAAAACATTGATCATAAACAACACTATTATTTTCCATATTTTTTGTTGCACAAATATTTTTCAATGCAAGATTTAAGGTCTGCACTACACAAGAAGTCCAATAAATTGAAGGAAATTCTAATTCTATAAGCATACCCGCGAACTTACATACAGCTGCATTATCAGTTATAATTTGCACCACATTATTTGGCCCAACTTCCATAATTACATCTCTCATGTGCCTAGCAATAAAATCTTTGTCATTTATCTCATCAGATGCATTTATTGACTTTAAAAACATTGGTCCACTATCAGTGATAGCCATAAAATTTATAAGTGGCCTTTTTTGGGGATCACTCCACCCATCACTAACAATTGTCACCCTTTTTTGTTTCCATGAGTTTCTTATAGGTACTAAAAGGTTTTCTACATGAATTCCCTCTTTTGTAAGTAAAGGACCTCTCAATTTATTATATGTCGGTGGCACAATCCACTAAGATTAGAAGTATTAGCTGCATAAGAAAATGCACCCCTATAATAAGGCCTTCTTGCTAAATTAAATGATAAACCTGAAGAATAAAACATCCTTGCAATTTCATAATCAAGAGTATCTATGGCTTGAATATTGAAAGAAGACTCCAAAGGACCTTTTAATCTCTTTAGATCCTTATTTGTTTGATTTCCTTCATCAGATATAGGTGGTAGAGGGACCTTTCTTTTCTTTGACATCTCTATTTTCAATGTTGCTTCATTGTCTATTTTTTTAAACTCAACAAGTTTTGACGAACCCACCTTTGGACAACTTCTAACTCTTTCTTCCTTAATTTGTAATAAATGAGCTCTTACCTTAGTGTAAGATTCATTGAATAAAAAATCACAAAAACTTCATTTTATCATATTATTTCCCCTACCACCAAGAGTTTTTCTTAATTTTGAAACATATAGTATTATATAATAAATTTTATAAATATACTTATTAATAATCAATAGTATATTTTCAGTGCTTTTTAGCATTTTAACTCTGCAGATACGAATTTATACTCAAAATTAAAAAATCAAAAAAATAATAAAAAAACATTTAAAATAAAGTTACCGTTTCTCTTTCCATACCCTTCAGCTTCCTTCTACAAAAAATCAGAATAGTCTGACCAACCTTTCGTCTTCCACAGCTCGTCTTCCATAGTGTTTGACTACCAGACGAAGCTTCCTCCACCAAAACAAGCATCTTCACCACAGAGGGACTTCCACTCGAGAAATCGGCTCCCACCACAGAGAACTCTGCCAGGCGACTCTTCTTCTTCTTATTCTTCTTCTGTTTTTTCTCTTTTGCTTTTTTGATTTGTTTCTATTATGACTTCTAAAATTTATACTAATTTTCAGAGTAATTTAAGGAATGAAAATATTATATATGATACGATTTTCAGATTTGAATATATTTGTTTTACATTTTATAAATATTTTGTTACCATTTGCGTTTGGATTTTGTGATTTTGGTAAAAAATGTGTGTCCAATAAAGGTTAACCGTGTCTTGAATGCGCGTCTAAGGTCGTTGACTGTGTCTGACGAGCAGAAGGGTTTTCGACGCATTGTCGTTGCCGCCCCCACCGCTATCGGTGTCGGACGTGTGTCGAAGTGGGGAAGCGGGTGATTATCCCCGTGTCTGAGCTTCACAGTCCGTAATGCTTTAACAGTCTGGAAAGTTTTGTGAATCATTGGTGGCTGGATTGTTTTAAGCCATAAAGGCAGCATTTTAGTTTGCAACATTGAGAGGGATGATAATCGTGAACACACTGAGGAATGGTCATATACACGTATTTGGTGAGATCTTCATATAGAAAAATTTTGCTTACATCGAGTTGTTGCAAGTGCCAATGATTAATGGAAGCGATTGCCAGAACAACACGAATCATGCTCATCTTGAGTATATGGGAAAAGATTTTGAGGTAGTCAATACTTTTGATTTGGGAATAACCTTTGGCCACTAAACCCTGTTGAAGATAAAATAAAATCCTCTAATTGCCAGAATAAGAGGAGCAACACCAAAAATATAACGACACCAGTAATAGTAATAACAACAACAACAACAACAATAATAATAATAATAGGAAATTAAAGGAACAACACACAACAAGATTTTTACGTGAAAAACCTTCTCAATGTGAGAAGTAAAAATCACGGACACAAGTCAGTCGATCAAGTTCCACTATGATCAAATAAAAATACAAGAGAGTCTCAAAATCAGCATATATCAATGCTTAAATCCATCCAATATATTGAAGCAACAAACTTCCAAACTAGAGAACAAGTAAAAACTCACACTTCCTACAACACTCCGAAAAAATATTTTTCCCCTGGAATAAATGTTGAATCAACATCAAACTGAAGAACAATGATTTTCGAAGCCTCTGTCAAAATTTCACCTTGATCCAATGGTTAACGAGTTAGAAATCATGACTTTGTAGAAGTAGGTCGAACAAATCTTAACAAGGAGTTTTCTACTCTCTCTCACTCTTTGGCTACTGATGTTAAATAACAAACCTCTCAACTTCCTCCTTGAATCCTACTTCCTAGGTAAAGAGTAAAGAGGGGTCTCTTAATTTTAGGTTTTTCTCCACATAGGAAGGGAGCCCAACCCAACAAATCTCTCCCTCATGACTATGTAGAGGTGATCTCCAAACTGGCGATTGAGCAACAAGTTTCAAACTTCCTTCTTTGTAAAGATTTGGTCATCATGTCAGAACCATTCTCATTAGTATGAACCTTTTCAAGTTCTAATGACTTAGCATCCAAAACATCACGTATCCAATGATACCTCACATAAATGTGTTTGGGTTTTGAATGAAAAGTTGAGTTTTTACCAAGATGAAAGCACTTCGACCATCACAAAGGAGCACATACCTCTCTTAGTAAAGTCAAGTTCTTGCAAGAATTTCTTCACCTATAGCATCTCCTTGCATGCTTCAGTAATAGCAATAAACTCAGCCTCTGTAGTGGATAAAACAACACAATTTTGCAATTTAGATTGCAATAGCTCCACCTTCACATGTGATCAAATAGCCTGAAGTAGATCTTCTAGAGTCAATGTCTCCTGCCATGTCAGATTTTGTGTAGCCAACTAGAATAGGCTTCCCACTTCCAAAACATAGCTTCAAACTTGAAGTACCACAAAGATATCTCATAATCCACTTTACTACATTCCAATGTTCTCTTTCCGGATTTGAAAGAAACCAGCTAACACTACCAACAACATGAGCCAAGTCTAGCCTAGTGCACACCATAACATACATCAAACTGCCCACAGCAAAAACATATGAAACTCTATCCATGTCTTTCTTCTCTTCTTCATTTGATGGACTTTGTTTGCAACTCAATTTGAAATGTGTACCAAGAGGAGTGCTAACAGCCTTAGCCTTCTCTCTGTGAAATCATTGTAATACTCCTTCAATGTATTTCTCCTGTGACAACCAAAGTTTCTTCTTATTTCTATCACGAACGATTCTTATACCAAGAATCTGCTTTGCTGGTCCAAGATCCTTCATTGTAAATGACATCCCAAGTTGCTTCTTTAACCCGTCAATCCTAGAGACATTTTTACCAACAATAAGCATATCATCAACATATAACAACAAGATAATAAAATTATTATTGGCACCATTTTTAACAAAGACACAATTATCTAAAGTGGTCTTCTTGTACCCTTGCTCCCCATAACAGACTTAAACTTCTTGTACCATTGCCTTGGAGCTTGCTTCAAGTCGTACAAGCTCTTCTTCAGTCTGCACACATAATCTTCTTTTCTTTTCACCTGAAAACCTTCAGGTTGCTCCATGTAGATTTCCTCCTCAAGATCACCATAGAGAAAAACAATTTTTACATTCATTTGCTCTATCTCTAAATTAAGACTAGCAACCAAGCTCAAGGTGGTCCTTATTGAAGATATCTTCACAACTGGAAAAAAAATATCTCATCATAATCAATTCACTTCTTTTGCCTGAAGCCTTTAACCACCAATCTAGCCTTGTACCTCGGAGAAGAAGAATTTTCTTCATGCTTCAACCTGTATATCCTCCTATTTTTTAAAGTTCTCTTGCCTTCAAGTAGTTTTACAAGCTCAAATGTTTGATTACCAAGCAAAGATTGCATCTCATCTTGCATAGCATCAACCCATTTTTTGTTTCTGTTGACTATCCATAGTTTCCTCATAACATTCAGGTTCACCCTCATCATTTAAGGTCACGTATTCATCAGATGGATACCTTGTTGAAGGTCCTCTCTCCCTAGTAGACCTCTTAAGTGAAACTAAGGGATCTGTAAGTATTTCATGTGGATCATTACCAACATAACCAACAGGAGCATCTGGATGATCTTCTATGTGTGTGATTATCTTGTTGAATTGGATCTGCATCAACCAAGTCATCACTTTGTTTGGACTCATCCTTTTCCATCTACTGAATGTCCTCAATAGTCTGGTCTTCTAGAAATACCACATCACGACTTCTCACAAGCTTCTTCTTAACTGCATCATAAATTTTGTAGCCATGTTCATCCCGACCATAGTCAATGAAGATGCATTGCGTGGTCTTCATGTCCAACTTGGACCTCTCATCCTTTGGAACATGAACAAATGCTTTACACCAAAAAACGCATAAATGATCATAAGAGACATTCTTGCCAAACCAAACATTATCTGGAACATTATCATCCAAAACAACTGCAGGACTGAGATTGATCAAATGAACTATTGTAATCAAGGCTTCTCCCCAGAAATGCTTAGGTAGCTTAGCTTCATTAAGCATGCACCTAACTCTCTCAATGATTGTCCTATTCATCCTCTCTACCAAACCATTCAGCTAAGGTGTTTTAGGAGGTGTCTTCTCGTGCCTAATACCTTGTTGCTTGCAATACTCATCAAATGACCCACAATATTCACCACCATTATCTGAATGAATGCATTTAAGTTTCTTTCCCATTTGTCTCTCAACCATGACTTGAAATTGCTTGAATTTCTCCAAGACTTCGTTCTTTGTCTTCAAAGAATAAGCCTAAAGCTTCCTTGAGTAATATCAATGAAAGTCACAAAATAAGAAGCAACACTAAAGAAATTTTCCTTCAAAGGACCACAAACATTGGAGTGTACCAATACTAAAGGATTTGATTTCCTTGAAAGAGGATGCTTCTTGAAAGATAGTCTTCTCTATTTCCAGTCATGCAATGAGAACATTTCTCCAACTATGCATTCTTCAAGCCTGAAAGTACATCCTTCTTTCCCAAACAATTAAGTCCTTTTTTGCTAATGTGACTAAATCTTCTATGCCACAAATCTAAAGCTTCTTTGTTTTCAACTGCATTCACACTAACTCTTGAAATTGTAGATTGCATCACATAAAGGCTTGAAGTCTTGTTTCCTCGAGCCACAACCAAGTTTCCTTTGGTAAGCTTCCATTTTCCATCACAAAAATAGTTAATAAAGCCTTCATCATGAAGCTTTTTAACCGATATTAGATTCAAATAGACATCTAAAGCATGTTTAACATCCTTGAGTAGCAACTTCACTCCAGCATTTGTTTCTAGACAAACATCTCCTACACCAATCACCTTGGCCACGCCATCATTACCCATCTTAAGCATTCTAAAGTCACCTAAAGTGTAAGATGTGAAGAATTCCTTCCTTGGTGTGACATGTATTGAGGCACCACTGTCAATTACCCAACATGACTCATCAGATGTAACATTGATCGTATTCTCATGACCCACAATGAGAAGGTCATCTGATGTAGCAGTAAACACAGTGTCACTATTGTTTTAGTTTCTTTCTTGCTTGCCTTTGTTCTCCCTCTTCCAAAGAAAACATTGTTTCTGGATGTGGCCATTTTTGTTGCAGTAATGACATGTAAGATTCTTGTACTTTGATCTGAACTTGCTTCGGTTTTTACCTCTACTTTGTGGACCTTTATTCTAAATCCTCCCCCTATTTTCAGTAACCAACATCTCTAAATGAGATGAAGAACCTTGGATTTTCCTTCTCACCTCTTCATTCAAGATGCCACCTTTGACGAGTTGCATGGTTACCACACCATAGGAGCAAAATTAGTAATTGAGACCTAAAATGTCTCCTTAGAATCCGATAGAGTATTTAGTTGAGGCGTAAGAATATGTTGATGTTTTCTTTGGACACGATGATTTTGTTAAGGCGTATAGACACAACTGATTTGATGAAGAATTCCTTTGGATGAAAAAAAAATGTTCAAAAAATTTAGGGTCATTATCAAATCTAACACATGTAATTGTGGTTTGAAATTGAGTTTCAATTAAAATGATGAAGTTTTAAACTTGTGTTTTGACTTCCTCTTTAGATTCTAAATGAATTGTCCACGTATAACGACTGAAATCATTCACAACATTTAAAAAATATTTGTGACCATGAATGGAAGGGTGAGAACAAGGTCCCCAAATATCTTTATAAACCAATTCAAAAGGTTTTAAAGCTCTATTATGTTAGGAGAATATGACAATTTCTTCTGCTTAGCTAAGTGCTAATATCACAATTTTCTTCAACATGTTTAGGAATAAAGGGGAATTTGGAATAAGGACATTGAGACGTGTACTGGAAAGGTGACCTATTCTAAAATGCCAAAGGTTATAGTTGGTAATAGGTGGGGGGGAGAAGTTGTTGATGTAGGGAACTTTAGTAATGACTTGGTTAACATCCTTGTTTGCCTTCAAGTGGTATAATCAATGTTTCAATCTAGCCAAACCAATCATTTTCAAAGACTTTGTTTACTGTATTTCACATTGAGAATGAGAAAAGGTGAGTGTATTTTAATGTAGACAAAAGCTTGGAGATTGAAATAAGATTAAATTTGAAATTTGGAATAAAAAAAACATCATGGATAAGGAAATGTGATGATAGTTGGACACTTCCTGAAGCATGAGCAACAATTGTAAATCCATTGGGTAAGTTGACATGCACATGTTGTAATTTTAAAAAAATTAAAAAAAAATATTAAAGGAACATGTAATGTGGTCTATAACTCCAAAGTCAATAATCCAACAGGTGCAATTAATTGTGTGAGCAATAGGAATAGTGTGTGCATTAGACAAAAAATGTGTGTTGGTGGTGGTAAAAAAAAAAGAAAAATAGGTACCAAAATGCATGCTAGGAATGTCATTAGAATTGGGTTTGGACAATTTAGAAACATTGACATGTTTGGGCTAAGAAGAATTTGTTGATCGGTTGGCATCCACATTTGGTTTTTGTTGTTGAAGAAGACCTTGATATTGGGCTCTAGTTAGGGTAAAGTCCAACGCGTTGGAGGAACTATCTTGGCTAACCAAAAAAAGGAGTGCTTGAAACCCCTTGTAATGCGACGCAGTTGATGGCAGTAGATGAGGAGGAGTTGTCCAGATTGTGGAATCTTGGTCATCCGGAGTAATTTCAATGGTTAAGAGGATAATCGTGCTTGGACTAACAAACATCTATAGTGTGTCCTATGCGACCGCAATAAATACACCTTTTGTTGGAATTCAGCTCAAGTGTTGCCTCTTAGTGGTTCGCCATGTCCTCTTCCACCATGTCCTTTTGATACAACAATTGTCCAACATTAATGAATGCATTTGGTTTGTCAATTGAAGATGGTGAAGCAGAATGTTGTTGCTCCAGTTGGATAACCATGGAGAAGGTAGTGGGTCCATCAGAAGCATCTGGGAGCGATCAATGAAGAATTGATTATCTAAGCCTTTAAAAAAAACAGATTATAAAGTCTTGTTGATGATATAGTTTTGCGAAGCAAATGCAAACAGGAAGGGAATAAAAAATATTGAGTTCCTCCCATAGTGATTTCAAGGTTGTGTAATAATTATAGACCGATCAGGCACCTTGTCGGATATTATATATTTCTTTTTGGAGCTCTGCTATGCGAAGTAGATCACTTTGCAAAAATCGTTCTTGAAGGTTCGTCCATGTGTCTATGGCATGGTCAAGAAAAATGACACTCTGCATAATTGGAGGTGACAAAAAGTTTAGCTGCCAAGAGATGATAAGGGTGTTACAACGTTCTCACGAAGGATAAATGGGATTAGTTTCAGTGTGACACATGATACTAGAGCCCTTATGGCTCTGATACCATGTAAAATATAAAAGAACAACAGTGTTGGCCCAAGATCGAACAATCAAAGGGGTGGAAGAATACAACCAAAAAGAATAACCTCAAAAATAAAGGAGAATGATTCAAGAGAAGAGGAAAGAAACTTTAAAAGACTTTTATTTTTCAAATTGGCTTGATACAAATAGCTCTATTTATAGTAGTCATGGGAACATTCTATACTCCTAATTAATTTGAACATTCCTAGCTATAATTTCTTCAACTACCTTATTAATTATAGACAACTGTAAAACAAAAATCAACTTTATTTTCAACACTATTAACCTAGAATCAATGAGAGAAAGTATGAGAAATAAGAAATTAGTTATTATTAGATTCATTTACCTCGTATTTATTATTATTATTATTATTATTAAATTATAACTTAAATAATAAAAGTAAAATAAATTAATAATAAAGATGATAACAACAATAATAAAAATTTAAAGTTAGCTAGGTAATGAAATTAGTTGAATTTCAAAATTGAAGGTGAGTTTTTAACATTTAATAAAGATTGATAAGTAGCAAATTGAACAAAATAGCTAAATCATACAGTTTTCTTCAAGTAAAAATCCTCAATTATGATATCTTGATTGAATAGAAGTTAGATTCACTTAACTAATAGAGTGTGATTGCTATTGAAGATTAATATTCCAATTTCTTTCACGTATATATATTTTTTAAACTTTAATAGTCATAAATAAAAAATCATAGAAATAAAAATGTTTTTATTCAAATAGTATAACACTCTTTATGGTTCAAATGTAATTCTAAGGAAATCTTATTTGTAGAAGTCATTTTATAAAGTTTTAATTTGATTTCGGTACAGTTAGTGTCACATCAATTTTAAGGTTTTATCTAATAAACCTCACATTCTTATTACTATTTATTTAAATATTGACAAATATATATATATATATATATATATATATATATATATATATATTTAAGACAGCAAAATAATTTTACTTTTATAATTTGAAATCTATATCTTTTTTATGTCATATAAGTAATATGGAGATCTTACAAAATTCAGGTACTAACTTTGACTGAAATGAAGATATATTCTTAGCTCGTGGCAAGTCCAATTCAACGGAGAAATGAGTTGTTATTTGTTTCACAATCAATTTCTATCGAGGTCCAGATTTTAAAATATTATTATTTATATTTATGGTTTTGAGACAAGTTGAATATAAAGAAAAAAATATTCTATAATTTTCTAATATATATACTTGGAGTTGAATATAAAGGCCAATTACATGAGGTTGAGTATTCAGCATCAAGTGTACAACTCCGTACACAAAGTCACCAATATAAACGACATTAACTAAGAACTCAGAAACATGATGTTTGATTAGTCGTCTTATTACCATAATCAATAAAATTTATTCAATTTTTTAATCAACTTTCCACAGATTATATTAAAAAACATTTAAAATAAATAAATCACTGTCTGTTTGTGTTCCAACTACATGTTATATATATAGCCCAATGTTGACTACAAGGTTACACATTCAATTTTAAATTTAGTATTTGTCTTCATGAATAGAAGGATAACACATAAAGTCCAGCATGTGTCAATTATTATTAATATCGTGATTATTATCACAATCATAAGATAATAGCAGTTGTGTTTATAATAAATGAAATGTATGAAGCTAAATCACCTAGTTCAATAGAAAAATTATGAGTTTGTTAGGTAGTCCTTATGAACCCATATTAAGGGGAAAAAAAAACTAGTCAATAATCAATTAAAATTGTCAAAGATGATAATAAAATTATTTATTTGACCAGTCTTTTAAAATTGATTTTCTTAACAAATCTCAAAAATAGTTTAGACACACCCAAAATGGAATGTTATTTTGTAATTAGTTTCTACATCAGACATATAATATATTTCATACTAATTAAAACTTTGAATTAACTTGCTATTTTTTATTAATTTATTGTTTAATGTATTATGAAATACTAAATATGTATATTCAGTTATTACTAATGACTGATTTAATTTGTTAAATGTTGAGGGTTATCATATAAAAATTTGTCAATAACGAATCAAAATTTTCAAAATTGATACAAAAATGTTTCACACCTGTGTTTTAAAAATTGTTTTTTTAACATATCTCAAAATATATATTTTTAGACACACGCACATGGATTGTGTCACTGGCTATTTATATTAATTTAATATTATACCTATATGACAGTCTAAAGTCTAAAGCCAGAGAAAGAAAAATAAATTGTAGAAATATTTTGTCAAACACTAACCACGTTCGTTGAAATTATGTACAACAAAGAAACTAGCAAAAAAACACCATTCATTTTTTTAATTTTATTGTTATGTATTGTGTTGTGAGCACCGGAAGTTTTATACTATATATAAATTAAAAATTATTTTTATATAAATTTGAATGTAATTATTAAAAAAATTATAATATGATGAATTCTAACACTGTTAACACTGTTATTATATATGATTAAAAAACTTAACATATTTATCTCCCAAATACATTCAATTGGCCGAAGATGAAAATTTAACGAAGAACATTCAACGCTTAAACTATAATCGCAATGCCTATTATTCTATGATAAGAGAAACTTTATTCACAAAGAGCCTTTAATCGCAAATAGTAAAAGTTTATAACTAGAATGGAATGAGAAAAAAAAAAATCAAACTTTAAGTCAAAAAAATAATAACAAAATTACATAAAATACATTAAATTCCGGTCAATAAGCTCGCAACTTATAAATTGATAAACTAATTTTTTAGATTAAAAATATTTACTAAAATCAGTTGGTAAATATAAAATAATATAACAACATAAATTTTATTATATAAATAAAAATTGTATTTTTTTAGAAAAAATTATTACCGTAGAATTATAACTTTAGATTTCTAAAAGTAACTAAATTTTCATTGAACTTATTCCATTTAAATTTGCATACCTACTTTTTTATTGGAAAACTCATTTTATTTAAACTAAGTATTAATTAAATTAAAATTTTATTTATTTCTAAAAAACTTTTTTTTAATTTAAACTACAAAAAAACATCACATATTAAAATAGTATAATAATTAGAATAAATATTTAGTATGTTAAATGTTGAAATCGCTTAGAAACATTCAAGATAGTATATAAAATATATTAAAATATTTAAAAATATATTAAAACATAAAAAATAACAATTTAAAAATTTAATAAACTATAAGTGAAAATTTTGTTAAATTAAATACTTTATATCAATCAAACTAATGTATAATTAATCAAATAAATTAATAACTACCTCATTAACATGATTATAGATATTCTAGCTCTCTACCATAAACATAAATATAATCATACCATTCATTTTACATTTTTTTATCCTCCATCAATGATGGATCTCATAAGAAACTTCCATGTAACAAATAATTGATTTGTATTGCTATGACTCTCTCCAATTTTTGTAACTAAACCCTAATTGACTCAAAAACTTTGAACCAGGCGTGTGGCATTTTTCATAACATCGTAACCGTCACGGCCTCTTAGTTATCAACTTACACGTACGATGCGGTCCCACCCAAGCATGTCGGTTTCAGGTACACGGCCGTACTACGGAACCGTACTTCAGCTACACGACAACCTTGATTAGGTTTATTATTTTTGTAAACAAAAAAAAAAAAAAAAAAAAAAAAAAAAAAAAAAAAAAAAATAAAAAAAAAAAAAAAAAAAAAAAAAAAAAAAAAAAAAAAAACTTCTATGTTGTTATTTTGGAAGTTGAAACGTAAAACCGACCCAATCAAAGTCAGATGTGACTTTTGGCAGTGGGAAAGGGAAAAGGGAACCTGCATGAAAGGTGGAGCCAAAGTTTTATTTGGGTAGGTTGGCGTTTGAATTCTCAAGCCCTTCATTGGTTGAACATTGGGTTTCCTCTTTTAATATTTTGGTTTGGATAATGACTGGTGTTATTAATATCATACACCATTGTTGAATTTAGAAGTGTTGGAAAATGAATAATGTGATTTGAACTATTCTTTAGAGAAATAGTGGAGGATAGTTTTATTACTTGTTGGCTGTAGTGGACAGTGATGTGGTAAATAATCTTACAAAATTTTTAGTGTTGGCTGGACTTGCAATATTTAACTGTTCCATCAGTTATGGTACCTTGAAACAAGTGGATCAAGTGATCCCATTTTTATATTTAATTTGATAAAAAGTTTTGAGTCTAAAGTTTAGGTATACAAATTAATGTATTAAATAGTTGGAAGTAATAAGATCATTTTGTTCATGGATTACTTTATATTTATATCAATTTATGAATTAATGTTGTTCCAACTTATTTCTTTTAAAAATTAGAAAGGGTCATATTGTTTTGTAACCTTTAAGTTTTGTTAGACTGAATTATAGATTTTGATGAGAAAAAACTAGAAGCAAATGAAAATTTATCTGTGAATTTTACTCTAGCACTTAAATTAGTAAGAGTTTTAAAATAAATTATAACATAAATTAGAAGAATAAATATAAACTATGGAGATGCTATCATATATATATATATATATATATATATATGTGTGTGTGTGTGTATTTTTTATTTTTAAGATTAAAAATATAAATAATGATATAATCATTCTTTTTAATGATTCATTATAATTAATATTATATTGAAAATATACCAGAAGATAAATTGAGTTGTGAGACTTTATTTTTTATACGGTTATTAACTTAATTTTTCATAATAAATTATTTATAAGATATTTAAATTATATTTTGAAGTATATTAAATATAAGAAGATATATTTTTAAGTTGAAATTCGAGTAAAACATTTAGCTAAGTAGGTAAATATTTTTTTATTGAGTTCACAATTTTTTTTTTATTTATAAGGATAAAAGAATTTTAATAAGCTTTATATATCATTGAGTTATAATTCAATGCAAAAAATAAGTAAATAAGATGATGGCTAAATTTTCATATCACAAAAGTTTAAGAATATTATAATAACTGAATCTTTTTACTATTTGTGTGTGGATGTGTGAGTGTGTATGCGTGCATATTATTTTTTTTAATTTAATAACTTATCTTTTAATATTAGGCTAAATATTTAAAATTATTAATTTTTTTATATACATATATTTTAAAATTAAAAATGTGTAATTTAAAAAAATCAGAAAAGGGTTTAAAATCTAGTGTATATGTTAAAAAAATAACAATATTGTGACAATTAATATAGATGTTACATGCTATATATAATTATTTTATATAAGAATGTATACATTATCATTTAATTTTATATTCTTAAATATTTTTTAACATACTTTAGTGCTATAAGTATACTTTTGTAGTATTTTAAATTAGTTAAATTTTAAAACACTGTCAATAAAAAACATTTTATATTATCATTTACTTTTGTATCATTAAATCATACAGCTAAATGGATATTATCACATTACGAATTTTAGCGTTTAGATGTGTCAAAAATATGATTAAGTGATTGCATACAAAACTTAGCTAATATTCCATCTGATTAAAAAAAGTTAAACATAGAATAAGAAAAAGCTTCACTATATCTTTAATTTTTAAAACTTAGTTAAACCATAAACACATAAAAAAGGTATATAATGAATATAAAAATAAAAAATTCATAGTTAAAAGAAGTGGGTTAATAAATTCGATTTACATGGTTGAATTTTTTATTTTCTTATATATAAAATATCAAAGTCACAGTTGAATTTTCCTTTTCTTAAAGACTTTGGTGGTACAAAACATAACACAGGACCACTGGGTAGGTGGCTTAAGCAGCTGCAGACATAAATAAATTACTGCACTCAGCATCACTTTCGAGGAACACAACTTTTCATGCTTGGATCCATCTAGTATATAGGGATGGCTACAGGGTAAGGTAACCCTTATTCACTTATAAAATGTTAACATTGGAAGTAGTAAAAACATATGACATTACTCTTAACAGTAAAATTGTAAGATTCTTTTTATGTGATTTGTTATTAAAAAAAATACTATAATAACAATGTGTAACAAGTTCTAGATTAATAGAAAGAGATTTTCTAAAATTATTTAAAAAAATAAACAAAAAAAAATGTATGTATAGGGTTGATGATCCAATTTAAATACATTGAAGTAGATGTATGATTATTTGTGACATATAATCGTTGAACTTAGAATATAACTTTAAATTTAACTAAATTTTGTAAATATGCAAAGAAAGAATGTTCTGCATATGCTTTAAATTCTCCTACGTTGTCAAATAAATTAACACAATTGGCATGTCTTATACTCCATAGTTCGTGTAAGAAAGTACTAAATAAATGTTGAGTGTTATTTTAGTGCAAGATACTCATAGAAACACGAAATCAAACATGCATGGATGAAAATTATTCACTAAGCCTCCGTTTGAATGAATGGTTTTAAATTTTTTGGAAGATTTTAAAAATTAAAATGAGATTTTAATTTTATGATTTTTCTTTTGAATTTTGGCAAATGGACCACAATGTTATATATCTAGTCTTTTGGATTTTTTGGATTGTTAGTGTGTATGATATAAACGGTTAGAATGGTATTTGATATATTGCATTTGATATCAAAAAGACACTAAGGTTATGTTTGGTAAGATTAATTTGAGCGGATTTATGTTCATGAAGATGAATTTAAATAGATGAATGTTGTTTGGTTGACCTGATTTAGGAGGATGGATCAGGAGAGATTTAGAGGATTGGATCTTCACTCAAGGGATTTGAAGGGATGAAATTAGAAATTACAAAATAGCCCATGTAAATGAATTGGAAATTAATTATTAGCATTAATGTATATTTATTGTAAGAAAATATATATATATATATATATATATATATATATATATATATATATATATAT